>Ga0172443_1017_pt1 | contig 61165 bp, 55 predicted proteins | sample MayberryNE_Catta_6_FD_114741 | JGI IMG/M metagenome (GOLD analysis project Ga0172443, IMG submission 114741) | reverse complement strand
CGAACACCATAATTGCATTATCCAGCACCCCTACCTCCTTTATCTCACGGTAAAGTTCCTCCCCTTCACGGCTGCGTTCACCGATTCCGCAGAAGATACTGATTCCTGCATACTTGCCTGCCATATTATGGATTAGTTCCATAATCAAGACAGTCTTGCCAACACCTGCACCGCCTAACAGCCCGGCTTTACCACCCCGTTCCAGCGGGGCGAGAACATCGATTGCTTTTATACCTGTTTCGAATATTTCAGAGATGGTGGTTTGCTGATATAACGGCACAGGCGGCTGATGAATGGAACGCCATTCTTTTGCCTCAACATTCTCTTTATGGTCTATGGTAGAGCCAAATACATTGAAAACTCTACCCAGCAATTGCTCTCCTACCGGTACCATGAGCGGCTTACCTGTATCAATCACAAGAGAGCCCCGGGCCAAACCCTGCGTTGGTGTCAGGGCAATCCCGCGCACAGTTTCAGAGTTAAGATGTGTTAGCACTTCAATCACTACCCTGCCATCGTCGCCTGCTTTTAACTGGTTATGAATTCCAGGAAGCTGCTCAGGAAATTGAGCATCTATTACACTACCCCGAATGGAAACCACCGCACCCCGATTTTCTTGATTTAATTCTTTATCTTTGTTCATATCGGATATCCCTATGCCGAATCATTTTGTTTTGCCTCACTCCAGACAAAAACTGGGAAATTAATACTATTTACATTGTAGCCAGCATAGCTTTATTGTTTTTCTTATCAAAGTATTATAGATAGTATTCACTGATGAGAGCACTCCGACAAGAAGCATGAAGAATAGTTTGCTATGAACTTTATTCATAGAACGGCTTGTACTTCAAACATGAGGGCAATATGCTGCTGGATCCTTCTTGTCCGAAATCTATATATCCCAATCAACCCATTTTTCTTATTAAGGAGTGATTTTATGAAAGTTAGTGAAAAAATGACTAAAAATCCTGTCACAATAGAATCTTCAGCTACTGCGAAGGAAGTTGCTGATAAGATGAAAGAAGAGAACATAGGGACTGTACTCGTTACGGACAAAGGTCGTCTAAAAGGTATCGTGATTGACAGGCAAATTATTACGAAGGTAGTAGCTGCAGGGAAGGATCCGGCTAAAGTCAAGGTGAGTGAATTCATGACTGTGAGCCCTGTTACAGCCAGTCCTGATATGGAGATAGAAGAGGCTTCACGAATTATTGGAGAAATGGGTTACAGGAGAATCCCGGTTGTGGAGAATGAAAAACCAGTGGGAATAATATCTGTTGCCGATATTGTAGAACATGCCAGGACATGCACTACATGTATGACGAATATACTCAGTGAGGCTGCCAAAGCAGAAAGATAAATATACAATTATAATCCAGACTGATATGGTAATTTTAAGCGCAGATCCCAGTACTGCGCTTTACACTATTTTATTTATCAACATTTCCTCATATTAGCGCAGGTTTGTGTAACCTCTGAGGAAAAATGAGAGAAGTGTTTACAGGACTTGACCGTGGGATATTTGTATTATTTTGTCCCCGATTTCACCTATTTCAGTGTTGTGGGTTACAATCACTATTGTTCTCCCTCCACTGTGAAGTTCTCTGAATATATCAAGAACTGCTTCCTCATTCTTTTTATCGAGGTTTCCTGTGGGCTCATCCGCTAATATTATTTGGGGCTGGTTTATGAGCGCCCTTGCTATACATACGCGCTGCTGTTCTCCACCGGAGAGCGCAGATGGCAGATGATGCAGCCTGTGTTCCATGCCAACATGAGCAAGCGCCTCTTTTGCTTCGTTCTCATCTTCAATGCTGTGGAAGTACTGCGCTATCATCACATTTTCAAGGGCAGTAAGATGAGGGATCATGTGGAACTGCTGGAAAACAAGACCGATGTTCTCACGCCGAAAATGCGTCCTTTCTTTCTGGCCCAGCCCGGTTGTCTCAATCCCATTCACCAGCAAAGAGCCGCTTGTTGGTGAATCAAGGCATCCTATCAGATTCAAAAGCGTGGTTTTTCCGCTTCCCGAAGGCCCCATTATATTAGCCCATTCTCCTTTTTCAATAGTGAAACTGGCATCTTCCAATGCACATACAGTACCGTATTTTTTTACCAAATTTTTTGCTATTATCATTTTTATCAGTCCCTGTACAGGGAATCTATTCACCTCTTAGTATTACAACCGGATCGATTGAAATTGCACGCCGTATGGGCAGAAGGCTTGCGGATGCAGCGACCAGTATTGAGATTAAGATGTTAAGAATGAAAATCTCCGGCTTTATCGACACCTGGATGTCAAATATTTCCATTCCTATGAATTGTGCAAGTGAAAGCCCGACAAAATATCCAAGGATACCGCCTGTTATACCCATTACCCCGGCCTCTGCAAGAAATATGGCTGCAAGCCTGCCATTTCCGCAGCCAAGTGCCTTCATAAGTCCTATTTCGCGGCTTCGTTCAAGCACACCTGTTAACATTGTGCAGAATAGACTGAGGCTTGCGGCAAAGAGCACAAAAAAAGCCACAAGGGCCATTAAAAGCTGGGTCTTATCAAGAAGGGCTTTCTCACTCTCAGCTACCTGCCGGACCTTCTTTACTTCATAATTTTTATTTTCCAGGTACCTGATGACTTCATCGATATCTCCAAGAACACTCACCTGTACCAGTGTAGCACCACTTTTACCTGAGATCTGCCCAGCAGTCTCCATGGAGATAAAAATCCTGTTATCATCGGATGAGCCTGTATCCAGGATACCTGAGACCTTTAAGGGTTTCTCATCTACCGTCAGTATATCTCCGGTTTTAAGCCCCAGTAAATTTGCAGTATTAATACCGGTAAGTATCTCTTCATCCTTCGGGAGTGAGCCTTCAATATGCCACCACGGGTTCATTTTTCTGGCTGCTTCAAGGTCTGCCCCTGCAAATTCTATTTTTTTTGATTTAACCTCGGCTTTAAAATAAAGAAAGGGGACAGAACTTATGATGGAACTATGCGTGACATTGAACTGATTGATATATTCTCCTTCACCCGGCAGGACAACCAGGTTGGCCCCATAATCTCTAAGTTCCTTTCCCATCTTCTCCCTTATATCAAGAGAGATGGATAGCAGAGAGGTGACCATGGCTGCGCCAAGCATCACCGCAATTACAGATATCAACAACCGCTCTCTTCTTACCCAGAGTGATCTTGTTACCAGACGGATGAACAATCTAATCACCCCTGAGTATGATGGATGGCTCTATTTCAACAGCTTTTTTCACAGGCAGCATGCTGCCAAGAAGAGCAACTGCCAGCGATAGTATCCCCGAAATCAATACAGAGAAAAATGAAGGATCTATGATAGCGCCAAATACCCATATGCCCACTAATCTGGCCAGTACGATACCAATAAGAATTCCAATTGCTCCTCCTATGATTCCCGTGACAACCGCCTCTGAAAAGAAAAGCCCGGCAATCTGATTTCCATCAGAACCTATTGCTTTCATCAACCCTATCTCTTTTTTTCTTTCGAAAATAGAAGTATCCATTGCGGCTGCGACCCCCAGCGAAGCTGTAGTCATAGCTATACCTGTGATCAGGAACATAAGCCATTCAAATTTTTTGAGCAGCTTTCCTTCGTTATCTGCGATCTGCCTGATGGGCCTGGCGCTTGCATCGGGCACAACCTCTTCGATCTGGAGCATTATAGAGGAAATATACGGCGTGCAGTACCAGGTTTCATATTCCTCAGGCGGAAGCGTGGATGGGTCTATCTTTTCCTGCGGCTCAGGTGTTGTCAGGGCGCTTATCATCACGCGGTCAACTTCACCCTGCCTGTCAAAGAGTTTCTGGGCATCCCTGAGTGAAACGATTACCTGGCCGTCCTCATCCCCACCTGTGGAGAGTAAGCCTGAGACTTTATAGGTTGCATTATTATTTTTGTACTCGACATTAATAAAGTCCCCCTGCCTTATGCCCAGTTCTTTAGCGATGCTTATGCCTGCAAGAGCCTCGCTATCCAGAGGCCATTCTCCCTCCACCTTCCACCAGTTTGCTACTGTTTTAACACCTGTTTTGAAATTTTCTTCTTTTTCTTCTGCTTTTCTCTCCCCCACAAAGGTTTTTTTGAATCCGGGAACCTTTATCTGCTCATCGAAATATGTGCCGATGAGCGTTATTTCCCTGTCTTTTATCCTGGCTGTATCGCTCAGGTAGGGGGTATATCCCAGAATATTGTGTCTCCAGAAGATGGATTTCATTTTATATAGTTCGCTCTCGTTTATGAAGGAGCCTTCGGATGAAGGCTGCAAAAAGATATTTGCACCATAGCTTTTCAATTCTCTGCCCATCTTGTCATTGATATCAAATGATATTGTTAGCAACGTTGAGGCTATTGTAGCTCCCATTATTACTGCAAGCACAGCCAGAGCTACCCTGAGCTTTCTGCGCTGGATAGCTTTTAAGATCAGACGATAGAACATCACTATACCCTCCTGTGATTGCAAAATTTTTTCGTATTTATTACGTTGATCCCTGGACTTATTTACTGAACAAGTCAGCTTTTTCTCCGATATCCTCTGTTTTTATCACAATCTCACTGCCATCAATGCCGGATGGAACAGGTATGGGATTGCATCCTCCTGCTTCGCCTACCGTATCAGGGTTAATGGGCGCCCCGCATTGCTTGCATACAAGCTGCTCCCCTTCCTGTACATACCCTGCAGCGCCGCACAGGGCGCAGGCATCATAAGCTACAGCAACGCTTCCATCGCTTCTCGTAATTGCAAGAATCCTGGCATTGGCTTTACCATCGCTGCCGTGCATAGGGCAGTCCGCAGGATGGTTCTGCATGTCGCAGATATATTTATGCAAATTCCCATCAGCAGCACTATCTGCCTGGACCCTTACCTCGTTTCCTGTTATACTCACTTTTTCCGGCTTGGGATCTACGCCCTGCGGCAGTGCCGATATCTGGATGCTGACGAAAGCAAGTATTATAAGTGCGGCTGCTATACCTATTGTGATTTTCCTGTTTCTCTCTTTACGAATAGCACCAAGCGCTTTTCTTTTTTCAATGCCTTCAATACCCTCGGTCCTGGCTTGCTGCCATGGGACCATTATGAATAAAAGCACAAGGAAACCAAGCATGATGCCTGTGAATACAACGGATGCCGGCTCTTTCACCAGGGGACCTATTAAACTCATTCCGGTCTGGCTCAGGTTTATAATTCCCACTTCTGACCACTCATGGATTCCGCCAATTATCAACTGGAAGATTATTAAGACGAGCATAAGCCCTGTTATCTTGAAGAATCTTCCAAGATCCATCCGCAGGCTGCCTTTTGTGAACAGATAGCCGAATAACACGGCCAAACTCAGACCTGCAGCGCCTTCCAGTGCAGAAACTATATTTGCCTCTCTAGCCGTTGCCGAGAGGAACAATACTATTTCTGCGCCTTCCCTGTATATCATGAAGAAGGTAAGTGCAAAAATACCCAATGCCTGCCATTTATTGAAGGCGCTTTCCATACCCTGCTCGATGTCCTGTCTGATGTGCTTTGAAGTTTTATGCATCCATACCAGCATTGTACCAAGGAAAAATGCTGCTATGAAGAACATCAATCCCTCCATAAACTCACTCCATTCAGCCAGAACCATCTGGATTGCTACTGCGGTTGCGATACTTCCTGCTACAGCCGCGATGATTCCGGCAAAAACATATTTTTTCAGTGCTTGTTTATTGGTCTTGCCAAGGTATGCAAGTATAATTCCAATTACAAGCGCCGCTTCTATTCCTTCTCTTAAAGTAATTGTAAGTGTTTCAAACATGATCTCACCTTTATTAGGCTTACCTAATATCCAATAATGCAATAGTAGTTAATAAGTATTTCGGATACCCTAACTATATACTTCTGATAACCTTAATCCATAACTCTGCTCTTTTTAAATAATATGATCGAATAATTAATCGATGCATGCAGAAAATCTTAAAGTTCATATCACTTAAATTTACAATACGACAAAAAGCCAATAATTGGGGCTTAACCCAAGAGGTCATTTGGCCCTATCTCTGGTTGATTATGTTATCAGTTTGAAAATTTTTCACACTCTGAAGCGCTGTGCATTGTGTTCCTTCAAATGTGATAACTTTTCCCGAAAAATCACCGGAATCAATACTTAACTCCAGGGCGCTTGGTTCTGATAATCTCGGCGCCGTCGGGCTTCCCGGACAGAGAAGGAGCACATCGCTTTTATCGATCAGCGGCCTGTGGATATGCCCGAATACAAGGACATCCACATCCATTTCTTTTGCCATGTACCTGGTTCCTGTTGTATCATGAATCGAGAGCGCAGCTTTATGTATTATTCCGATTTTTATGCCGTCGGCTCTGACAATTTTTCTTTCGGGAAGCAATTTCTTAAGACTCATCTCATCCATGTTCCCATGCACTGCTTCAAGCCTGCAGATGTTTGAAAGTTCATCATAGGCTTGTCTTGTAACAAAATCCCCGGCGTGAATGACCAGATCGGCCTGTTTGATCAATTTAACAAGTCCTGCCGGGAGTAACTCTATGATATGGCCTGATTTGATATGAGTGTCAGCGAGTGCTATTATCTTCATGCATATCCGTAGTCCATATAGTTCAATTCTTTTTTGACCTGTTCAAGGAATTTCCTGTAAGTATCTGTTGAGAAATCAAGCCATTCCTTAAAATCGGCATTTAATTTTTTTCCTATGTTATCCTCTTTTTCAGTACTGCTCTTTTCGCGAAAATCCTTTAATTCCTCAAGATTCTTTTCAACATAATGGTAAAGCGCAGTTTCAGCAAAAGGTTTCGGGATAAGGGGAGAGTTCGAGGATATTTTTAGCATGAGTTCTTTTTCTGACATAAGCTCCTCAGGGGTTATTCCTGAACTTTCAATCGCTTTATGTAATGTATCATTGCTGATCTTTCGTTTTTCAACCGGAGAAAATTTCCGAATCCCATTCCTCATATTCTCTTCATATATTTCTTTTTGCAGAAGTTCATGGAAAATAGCATATTTCAAAATAGTTTCATTAGCTTCCTCAATATAGGTTGTGTTAAGCGTTATTATTGAATACCATGAATCTTCGATATAATAACGCCTGTTCAGGGCCACAGCATAATCAAAGACACCAGGAAAAGGCGCAAAGATACTCTGCGAGAAGACGATCGCATCAGTCGAAAGGAACAATATGTTTTTGAGAGTAAACTTTTTAACCGCGTCCAGGCCGGATGCACTGAAAACAGATTCCGGTATTTCCAGATACTGTTCATTGCATGCGATAATTGCTTTTCTATCAGATGGCTTCAACCTGTTAAGTGAAAAGGCAATATCCCTTGCTGCAGAGTTTATCCATAGCGAATATTCTTCTTCGAACTTTTTCTTTGAAAGCTCTTTCATACAGGATACATCGTATTTTCCCAATAAATAGTTAGTGGGGGGGGGTTAATGCGCAAATCTCGTATGAGACTTTCTTGTTAGGTGCTCTTTCCCAAGCTTTGAACGAGCATCTTCAAATAAAGCCTTGATACGTGTTTCGTCAGCCAGCATGTCATCTTCTGCACATTCCCCGCTTTTTTTGCATTCCATTGCCAGGCGAAGCGCACGCTCTTCAAGCCGGGGAAGTGTCTCTTTTAACGTATGTTCCAGCCAGCTATCGTCCTTTGAGAGCACTCCAACGAACATTGACGGGATCACGTCCCGTTCTATGATTTCAAGCCTTTTCTTTGCACTGACATTTCCCATTAGAATCTATTCTAATTCGCCACAATATAAAACTTGGTTTAATCGATAATAAAAATCAGTAGAGCTTATTTACATAGGATTATGTTCCATCCCCTCGCCCGCAGCAGTTTAACATTTCTTTCATGTCATAAAATGCCTTGCAGAAGAAATTGCATGCAGAAATCAATTCTTTTTCTCCTTTATCAGTCAAAGAATAATATTTATTCTCGTCGGATTCTATCAAGCCCTTGTCTTTTAGTTCTTTCAATGCCGGATATAGTGTTCCAGGACTCGGTTTTACGCCTCTTCGTTTTTCCAGCTCCTTGGATATCTCTGCCCCGTTCATTTTCTTCTTGCTCAATATCCACAGTATAATGTAGGACAAAAAACCTTTCATATCGCAGCAATTCATGAATGGTTATATAATGAGTACCAGGTATAAGAAGTTTGGTCAATATCGGATAACCGATATATTTAAATATTCGCACGGCCTATTATCGTATATCCGATATTACAGGGGAGGTGAAATAGAATGAAATCCCAGGAATTCAAGATAACAAGCAACGGAAAGGAGATTGCAACCATCGAATGTACAGACAACGGATTCAGTGTAAAATGTATAGAAGAAGGTGTGAAACTGTGTAAAGGTTTCAAAGGATGCTGCTAATGCCGCATCTTTTTTTAAAAAAATTTACGTGATGCTGTGATAGCAACGTTGTAACCGGGCCAAACAACTATTTTTGGGCTATTGCGATTTGTCTCCCCTACCTTAGCAAATCTTGTTTCTGAAAAGCACTTTTCGAATTTTGACGATTTCATGGCGTTTAAAATCATTGATTTTTCTGATACAATTTCCGAATAGCGAACTTAGCTTAAATTGTTGTTCACTTTAAGGGCGCAGTCCATGATTTTATGTTATAATAAGTTATAATGTCAATCAGAATGAACCTTCGGATCTTCTTATTCCTCCTGATAATACTGATTACCTCAGCGCATGCACAGGAAACGATAAACGAGGAGCAGGTATTGCTTAATGGCTATGTAGACAATTCCGGGAAAGTGCTCTTGACGGGTTATGCCACGCCTGAATCTCTGTCTTATATGCCTTTTTTAAATGGCACACAGTACACCTTTGATAACAATACTAACCAGCTATATGCTGTTACAGATATGCTGACATCAAAGAGTGCAAATACGTGGTCGCTTAACTTCTCTTTAGATGGATATTACTCAGACTATTCTATAACATTTGATCTTCCGCTTGGTTCTGAGATAACCAGGTTCGATATACAACCAGAACTCAATTACCAGTTCCAGGTCAAAGAAGATTCACTTTCCTTATCAATACAGGGTTACAGGGTGGTTTCACCACGGGTTAAAGTGGATTATAAATTACCACCCGATATACCAGGTCAATCAAAAGGTCTAAACACATCTGTGTTTTCTATAATGCTAATTAGTATGTCGATTGCTATAGCTGTTTTCGTGTTTTATAGATACAGGGTACATAAAGGAACAGCCGCTCTTAAGAAAAAAGAATCCCAGGAAAATGAAAAAAATATAATACCTGAAACAATGCTTGAAACAAAACCGGAAACGAAAGAAATTCGTATTACAGGCGAGATGCAGAAGGTAATAGATACCCTTTCTGATAAAGAGAAGGCGATAGTAGATTTACTCTTAAGAAACGGTGGCTCTGCAATCCAGGTTGACATTCGATACCAGACAGAAATACCAAAATCTTCGCTTACAGGTATAATAAACGCTCTAAAGAGGAAAAATATAATAAAAAAGCATCAATACGGAAAGACGAACATTATCGAACTTTCAGAATGGTTTTTATCGGAAAATGAACGAAAATAAAGCTTATTTCATATAAACGTTCTGCATCGAATCTATGTATCGTTCAGTCCAAGTGAGGATTTAAGGTGAATAAAATGAGGCTAATCACAAAAACAACAATACTATTCGCTGCTGTTATGCTTGTTTTGACAGTGACGGCAGTAACTGTGTTTGCCCAGCCCTTTGGTATGGGTAAAGAAAGAGGACATACAAGATCGTTTGTTGAGACCATCCTTATAGGCCACGGGTTTGCGCTGAAGGGAGATGAGTATCATATCCTGGATGTGAATGTCATAAAAATGAGTGATGTGTCACCGGGTTTTATCCGTTCACTGTTCTGGCAGAAAAAAAGCCCGGAAGAGATAGCAAAAAATATACAGGATAATATGTCAGCGACAACTACAACCAGGGGGCATCTGCGATTTGCAGGTCAGGCATATGCCCTCAATGTAACAGGCTATGATAACCAATCTCTTACCGGAGATGTACAGACGCTGCCTCCGCGCGGGACGACCCAGACGGGCTTCACTCCTGCTACAGTAGGACATATCTCGCTGTCGATATCAAAATATGAAGGCGATATGCTCTCAACAGGCACCCTTTCCATGAACGGTACGGATTACAAAGTGCTGCTGGCCTCTGCCGTGAGACTTAGAGAATGGTAAAAAGGGGAGACACAAATAATTATGAGTCGGAAGACTCTGGTCCAGAAGGAGATTCCTTCCGTGAACGGCCCAGCGCCAGAGCCCTGATGAATGTTGATAATATCGATGATATCCTGAAGTGTGCCATGTGATACTATGGAAACTATAATGGAACTGCGTGATGTCTGGAAAATTTACAGGATGGGTGAAGTGGAAGTACCGGCACTGAAAGGAATAAGCGTTGAAATAAAGAAAGGAGACTTTGTGGCTATCATAGGCGCTTCGGGAAGCGGCAAATCGACAATGATGAACCTGATAGGCTGCCTGGATATCCCCTCCAGCGGAAACATCTATCTCAAATCGAAAGATATCAGCACATTAAGTGAATCAGACCTGGCATCGTTCAGAGGTAAGACTATAGGTTTCATCTTCCAGCAGTATAACCTGATCCAATCAATGTCAGCTTATGAGAATGTGATGCTTCCACTGGAATTCCTTGAATATGGCGATAGTGAAGCAGCAACCAGGGTAAGGGAAATACTGACATCGGTAGGATTGGGCGACAAGATGCATCATAGGCCAACACAGCTTTCCGGGGGCCAGCAGCAGCGGGTATCTATAGCAAGAAGCCTGGCCAGCGACCCGGAGATAATCCTCGCGGATGAGCCTACCGGTGCCCTTGATAGTGTAACAGGCAGAGAGGTCCTGGATATGCTTAAAAAATTATGGAAAGAACAGGGAAAAACGATAATAATGGTCACTCATGACCTTAATCTGGCCAGATATGCCTGTACGACTATTGAATTAAAAGACGGTGAGATAATGAAAATATCTGAAAATCATGAGGTAAATCAACAATGAAAAAATCAACGTTACCAGTCTTGATTATGATGGTACTTATGGCTTACATCCCTTCAGTAAATGCGGATTTATCAGGTTCGACACAACTATCGGTTAGCCTGGCAAACTATGACCCTAATCCTGCTACCGCAGGAAATACCGTAGATGTTAGTATAGGTATTACCAATACCGGCGGTATAGCTATCAACAATCTTATATTAGAATTCATACCGGGGTTTCCTTTTGAAATTGTCCCCGGTGAAAACGCCATTAAGAATGTGGGAATAGTCCAGGGGTATCAAGCGGATTCTACTGAAAATTTAAAGATCGTAAAGTACAGGATGCAAATAAACAAGGATACACCGGCAGGAAGTTACGAACTCAAGTTTAAGTATTATGAACAGGGTTCAACTGATGCGACCCAGAAAAGCCTGTACCTTGATGTGAAGAACAAAGAAAGTGCTGAGGTTATCCAGATCGATAAGAGTAAGCTTGTTCCGGGCAAGCAGAGCAGCCTGAAATTCACAATAAATAATATGGGGAATTCACCTCTTCGGGACCTAACGTTCTACTGGGAGAATACGGATAATATAATTCTTCCAGTGGGAAGCGATAATACCAAGTATATTAAGTACATCGAAATTGGCAATAATTCCGATCTTGAATACCAGGTGATCGCAGATACCAATGCACAGCCGGGATTATATAAGCTTAATTTATACCTCACTTATGAAGATTCATTATCAAACCAGACCAAAAAAATAAGCACCATCGCTGGAGTGTATGTCGGAGGGGAAACTGATTTTGATGTTGCATTCTCGGATAATGCAAATAGCCAGACATCTTTTAGCGTTGCTAATATCGGAAATAATCCTGCGTATTCAGTTTCGGTTATCGTTCCTGAACAGAACAGCTGGAGCGTGAGCGGCTCGAATTCAGTTATCATAGGCAATCTAAACAAAGGAGACTACACTGTTGCAAGCTTCAAATTGCAGTCTGCAATAAGCAATATGACTTCCCAGAACAGGGCCGGACGAAACAGTTCCAATACACAGGGACGTTTTATGCAAAGATCGAACAATAGCTCGCCTGATGTAGTTCTAATGCAGATCGCCTATACCGATACGATGGGAGAAAGAAAAATAGTTGAGAAACAGGTCAAAGTGGGATTCCAGAACATAGCATCAACGGACGGGGAAGCAGCTTTCCAGGGACGAAGAGGCGCCGTACAACAACAAAGCATATTCTCAAGTTACGCCTACTATTTTATCGGAATAGCTGTGCTTGCGGGAATCGTATTAAGCAATAGAAAATACAGGAGCCGTAAATTGATTGATCCTGATTTCAAGATAAAGGACCTGTTCAAGATCCAGAAAAAATGATGATTCCGGCAGGTTATAATGAAGATTAGCAAGTGTTTCAAACATGCGTTCAATATGGTACTGCACAGCAAGCTCCGGAGCTGGCTGACTATAACGGGAATTGTTATCGGTGTTGCCGCGGTAATTGCTATCGTCTCAATAGGAGACGGGATGCAGCAATCGCTTAATGCACAAATGAGCGGTCTTGGCGGAGATATCGTGACGATCTCACCCGGTTTTGAAAGGGGCGGGGGCATGTTTGGTATGAGAGGCGCAGGTGGTTATGGAGACTCCTCCGGCTCTCAGGCAACGACCAAGGAGATTGTACTGGGCAGGAGCGATCTGCAGGCATTGAAAGGCATACCTGACATTGCGCTTATCGACACAAATATCAGGGGAACCGTTGACATTTCCTATCTTGGCAAAAAAGGCAAGGTATCCGTAACGGGCGTTGACCAGAGTGTCTGGTCTCAAATTACTACAAGTAAAATAAAAACAGGTCGCACGCTTGATTCTGCCGATCAGAATGTCATAGTTATCGGAGGAAGGCTTGCCTCCTCTTATTTTGATCAGCCCGTTGGAATAAATAAGATGGTCACGATAAATGGCAGCGCTTTCCGGGTTGTAGGAATCCTGGATGACCAGGGCAATAGTGTCTATATGCCCATCCAGATAGCATACCAGGTTATTCCAGACAAGACGAATGATATTTATGATACACTTGTTGTTAAGATCAGGGACGAAAACCAGTTAGATGAAGTGATCACGAAAATCCAGAGTAAACTTATGATCGCAAGACATGTTACCCAGAAAAAAATGGACTTTTCAGTTTCTTCAAGGAAGGAAATGCAGCAGGCAAGAGCGGATACGATGAATTCAATAAATACATTTCTTCTTGCTATTGCAGCGGTTTCCTTGATCGTAGGTTCCATAGGGATCGCAAATACTATGTTCACTTCAGTCCTTGAAAAGACTAAAGAAATTGGAATAATGAAAGCCATCGGGGCGCGCAATGGGGATATTTTGCTAATATTCCTGTTTAATGCAGCATTTATCGGACTTGTTGGAGGGGTCCTGGGTATAATACTTGGAACTATTCTCTCAGGCTTCATGCCTGCCCTTATGGGGGGTCTTCCCCTGGGAAGAGGTGCAGCAATAGTCACATCTAATTCGATAGCCATGGCATTATCCGTATCGATAACAGTTGGAATACTTGCAGGAATAATTCCTGCGTACCAGGCATCAAAACTTCGGCCAGTGGATGCTTTGAGGTATGAATAATAAGAGAAACATATACAAAAATCATACCTTCGGTTTCTTCGCCCTCTCAAACTTCCATCTTTTGCTCAAATCCATCGTGGCATCGATTCCAACTTTTGTGCCTATACCATTATCAGAGCGCGGATCAAGTGTGCTGCCTCTCACATTCGGGTAAATGTATATGTCCTCATCACCTTTTATCCTCGTTGCTATCGCAAACTCGATATCATTGGGGTTGAAAATATCGATATCATCATCCACTATCACGACATGTTTCAGGCTCCTGTGCGCTGCAAATGCAGCATCAATGGCTTTCTTTGGCTCATCATCGCCGGTTTTACGGATCTGCACGGCAGCATGGAAATAATAACATCCTCCGGGCGTCATTGCCACGTTCTTAACATCCGCTACTTTCCTGACTTCATTGAAAATGAGCGGCTCATAAGGTATCCCCATCAATATATGATGCTCGCTCCCGGCAGGAAGAAGCGCATGGTATATGGGATCGCACCTGTGCATTATTTTAGTGATATAGATTACGGGCTGCTTCCTGACAATATCATAGGTGCCGCTTATATCCACGAACGGGCCTTCATCCGCAAGTTCTGTGGGATGTATGTATCCCTCAAGCACGATTTCTGCATGCGGGACCTTTATTCCGTTTTCCAGCTCAATTACTTCAAGGGGCTTTCCACCAAGTGCTGCCGCATAATTGTACTCTTTTCCCTCAGGTACCCTGGTACATATTGCAAAAAGTGTAACAGGGTCTATTCCTATGATGATCGCGATCGGGAGCTGCTCTCCCTTTTCAGCCGCTTTTTTATGAAGATTATAAGTGTGCCTGAACTCCACAAGCCGCACAGCCATCCTGTCTTTTCCGATAACCCTTAGCCTGTGGATGGAGGCGTTCATCAAACCCTGGTATTCGGAAACTATGACTCCTGCTGTAATATACGGGGCGCCGTCTCCTTCAAAATGTGTAAGAATGGGGAGCCTGTACAGGTCAGGTTTTTCAACCACCTCATTTACTATCGAATCTTTAACCAGCTTTACCTCTCCTTCCGGCGGGCAGTATGAAAGGTGTTCTATAATTTTTCCAGGCGTTACACCAAGAGCTTCAGCAAGGAGTTCCCTTGATGACAGAAGGTTAATTATTACTTTTGAACCATTGACATTTGTATAAAGCTCTGGCTCTTTCCCGGCAGCGGCAGAAACCTCATAAACAGGCGAGAGAGGTTTTGTTATTTCTGTGAGTTTTCCTTCGGATTTTATTTTTTCAATGAATTCCCGAAAACTCATTCACGCCACCGCTTGTATAAATCATGCTCGATGCCAAGTAAATCCAGGGCGCGCCCTGCCATAAAATCGATGATATCATCAAGTGTTTTTGGTTTTGGATAGAAAGCAGGGCATGCCGGAAGTATGCAAGCGCCGGCTTGCGCTGCTTTTTTCATGTTATCTATATGTATAAGGTTAAGCGGGGTTTCCCTGGCCATCAGGACCAAAGGGCGCTTTTCTTTTATGCAGCAGTCAGCCGCTCTTGAAATAAGGGTATCGGACATACCCGATGCAACAGATGCAAGTGTTTTCATACTGCATGGCGCAATTATCATTCCCTTTGACCTGTGTGAGCCGCTTGCTATCGGTGCTGTAAAATCGTGGTCATCATAAATGTTATCACTCATATTTTCTACATCCCTGACAGAGTAATCAGTCTCTATTTTTATTAGCTGCTTTGCAGATTCGGAAATAACCAGATGAGTTTCAAAACCATTAATTTGTTTTATGGCTTCAAGGACACGTATTCCATACCGGATGCCTGAGGCTCCACTCATGCCTATTAAAATCTCATTCTTCATATCCTATAGTTGTTTTGCCCTGTTTGAATAGTTTTTGTCTATTTTTCATTTAAAACCTTATTTATGGTATTCAATAATTTTTCAGCAGCATAAGGCTTCATTAAAAAAGCCTGTACCTGGATATCATTAACTTTTACATTCTTGTCCTTCTCTGTTAATCCGCTTACTGCAATAATCTTAACTTCATGATCGGCTTTACGCAGTTCCTGTATGCTTACCGATCCATCCATAACTGGCATCATCATATCCATAAGAACAAGTTTGATTTTTTCTCTGTTTTGTTTGTACAACGCAATGGCCTCTGCTCCATCGCTGGCTGTGATTACTCTATATCCATGTGTTTCAAGTGTTTTTCTGGTAATCTCACGAATCTGGTCTTCATCATCAACAACAAGAATAGACTCTCCATGCCCTGCCGGCAACTCATGCTGGTGCTCCTGCGCTTTTATCGTTTCAGTTGTCGTATTAGCAGGCAAATAAACCTTAAATGCAGTCCCTTTTCCGACTTCGCTATAAACTGTTATGAATCCGCCGTGGCTTTTCATAATTCCAAGAGCTGTGGAAAGCCCAAGCCCTGTACCTTTTCCATGTTGTTTTGTCGTGAAAAAAGGTTCAAAAATCCTATCTAATATGCCAGGGGGAATTCCAGTTCCAGTATCAGAGACCGTAATAACAATATATGGACCGACTTTGGCATCAATATTGATATGGGCGTAGTCTTCATCGATGAATAGATTTTCAGCACAGATTCGAAGTATTCCGCCGTCTGGCATAGCATCCCTGGCATTAACACACAGGTTCATTAAGAGCTGGTGCAGTTGTGTGGCATCCCCGGAGATGTTCCACAGGTCTTTGGATATATCTGTCCTAATTTCAATATTTCTTGGGAATGTCTCTTTTGCTATCTGCCTTATTTCCGATATAAGGTGCGTTACTTGAAGAGCATTATATTCACCCTCAATGCCTCTTGCATATGACATGACATGTTTCATCAAACTGGCTCCGCGTTGTGTACTCCTTTCGATTATATTAAGCAATATCTGGCTTTCCTCATCAATGAATTTTTCTCGTAATAGTTCCTGTGATAGCATTATTGGTGTCAGGACATTGTTAATGTCGTGTGCTATGCCGCTGGCAAGCGTGCCGATGCTCTCCATCCTTTGAGCACGCAGTAACTGCGATTCAAGCATTTTCTTTTCCGTTATATCCTTCACAGTTCCCATACTTGCTATCCTGCCGCGAAAAATAATAAGTCCAACGTTCATATTTACAAGTTTTCTGGTTTTTCCGTCCTTGTGCAGCATATGGAATTCATATTCGTGAGGAATATCCTTCCCTGCCTGCCTTTGATAGTAGCGATCTGAAACTACTTTCAAATCCTCAGGTGCAACAAACTCTGCAAAGTTACTTCCGATAGCTTCTTGCACCGTGTATCCACTCACTTTGGCGAATGCTTCATTGGCAAATCGGATCTTATCATCCTGAATAATAAAGACGCCGTCCTGGATGTTATCTATTAACATTCGATATTTTTCTTCGGACTGTTTCAATGCCTCCTCTGCCTTCTTATGGTCTGTAATATCGTGAATAATTACCTGTATCCCTGGCTTGCCCTGGTAGGTGAAAGGCATTGCTATCGCTTCAACATCTATAACTGACCCGTCAAGTTTGATGAATTTTTCTTCAGCAGCGGATACATTTTTTCTTTCCTCATTCATCAGTCGGATTCGCTCCCTGACGATTTCCCGATAATCAGGATGAACAAAATCCATCAATGGTTTTCCAATCATTTGTCCGGGATTTGCAGCGCCAACAAGTTTCGCCCCCGCTGCATTGATAAATACGATCCTGCCCTCGCTGTGAATTGCTATTGCATCAGGAGAGAATTCTACAAGCTTGCGGTAGCGTTCCTCGCTTTCCCGGAGTTCCTTATCCACACGCTTATGCTCGATAACCCCTTCTATATTGAAAATGTTCACCATATTCCATAGAGACCAGGCAATTCCCGTTGCAATTAAAGCACGGAAAATTTGAACGGGAATGCCAAAAGAGGATATAAACCATACAGTATTTACTGCCGAAGCCGGATAAAAGTTCGCTTCAGGAACTATACCCCCTCCTAATATTGCATAAAGCCCAAATAATAAAGCGATAAGAATAAAATGTTTTTCAACTTTAGTATCTTTTAATTTCTTAGCTTCACTCTTATAATATAAAAGAAATCCAATAGCACTTAAAATCGCACCTGGAAAACCCAGAAAGTATCTTGATGATATATTCCATGTATCGATAGATACCATTCCCGATAATGCTGGCAGTCCAAAGAACAAAAGCACTATTGCAAATGGAAACCAGATGCCAAGTCTTTTTCTCTCGCCGATATTAACCAACTGATAACCAAATAAAAATAGAAATAAGAAGGAAATAAATAAAACTGAAGCACCGAGGATTCTCAGGAAAAGAAGCTTCCCTTTAATGAGCATGAACATATCTATGAATTCGTTTATTCCGTGAATAAACCCAAACCAGGCCAAAAGCCATAAAATATCAAGCAATTTAAATTTGCTCTTTTTAGTAACCCTGAGCTGTATGAAAATAATAATCCCAAGAATTGAAAAGGCAAAGCCATAAATGAAGAAGACAGCATCAAGATTTGTAATAAGAAAGTCAGTTAACATTGTGCTATCCTCCATAGCCTGGCGGACATTTCCAGTTCAATAATCGATATTTTTTTAAATTTAGTTATCATTATTTAACACGTTTTTCACTTATTATTTCCACTTATTAATAATTATTAACAATTTCTTTTAACATTTGCATAATTTATGGCTCCCTGTCAACTTGTTAACCATATCCTCATGCAACATGCCTGCATATTTCAGGCATAAGTGATTGGCCAGTTGATTCCTCAGTCACACATATACTATTTGCTATATTAAATTTGCCATCACTAAAAGCCCTATGAAAAATATATATGGGGCTGAAATTAAAAAGGAGAGAGCTTCATGCCTTTAGCATGATAGTTCATTCAATCCATGAATCCATTTCCGGATCAATAGTCCAGTCGATTGCTTTGAAGAAAGTCTCTATATAATCTGCTTTCTTTAATCCGTAATCAATCATGTAAGCATGTTCAAAGACATCCATGACCAGGAGCGGCTTTGCACCGCTGAGGTGTCCCACATCATGTTCGTTTATCCATGTATTGAATAGCCGCCCTTCGGTTCCATCATAGTATAAGATTACCCATCCTATGCCCCTCATGGCGCCTGTTGCTTTAAAATCCTTCTCCCAGCTTTCGTATGAACCGAAATCCTTTACGATTTTCTTATATAAATTTGTATTTTTATCGATTGCTTTCCCGCCTTTAATAATGTTCCCGAAATAATATTCGTGCAGCCTCATCCCGTTCCATTCCCATCCGAACCTGCGCTTTAATTCAGCATATTCAGGCGTTGATATCTTTCCTTCTTTGGCCATGGAACTTAGCAAATCTGCCAATTTATTCGTATTCGTTACATACCCCTGGTACAGCGTAAAATGATTTTTCAGCAATTGATCGCTGAAACCTGTTGTGCCCAGTAGTTTATCAAAATTTTTTGCTTCGTATGCCATATAAAAACACCCCTGCTATTATCTATATATTTGAAAGTTTATATACTCTTTTATTTCAATAATCAATCTAAATTTGTATTGGTTTGCACCGCACGCGATCAGCCCCAAAATCCAAATTGATTTTTCCACTCCACCATATGTCCCATATCTATTTATCAGATAAGTTCTAAATATTTATGTGGGGAAAAAATATGAAATGCGAAATATGTGGAAAATCCACTTCAAACGATAAAATATGTAGTAGATGTACACGCATAATAGATAAGATCGTACATGAGGTCGGCCCGGATGTCTGGAATAGCATCGATGATTGCAAATACATATATCCTATGATAAAACGTGTGGCAATAGGGGACCTGAGGGCCCAGGATGTTATTAATTCGCTTCTAAAAGGCGAAATTGATTAAAATTCTAACTTATTATTTTTTGAAACATATCGCATCTTTTGGATACTTTCTGGCATATAAAAAGAATATGAAAGTTCTGATTCATTTCAAGGTCAGGAGATCATAAATTATATCAGGAGCAAGAGACCGGGCGCTTTATTTAACTTGAATTTTGTGGAGTACCTGGTAAATTTGAAATAAAGGAAAAACTTATGATAATATTTCATTTATGGAAAACAACTATATACTAATAATTAGAACAGTTAATATGTTAATTAAAAGGGGGTAAATATGCCAATAGGACTACAGAAAACTTTTGAAGAGAATATGGAAGAAATGAGCCGTATGTCTCCGGAACAGGTGCAGGCCAGGATAAAACAGTTTGAAAAGATATGCATCTGTGTAAAATGTCCCACGTATATCGGAACCGGAGAAAAAAAACTCGTTTTTTGTGCTATCGGAAAAAGCACAATAATTACAAAGGATAAAGGCTGCTTGTGTCCTGACTGTCCGGTCCAGAAGAGCCTGGGTCTCAGATGGGATCGCTACTGTATGAAAGGTTCCGGCAAAGAGCAATCAGGAATGAAATAATTTAAATATATTGCAAATAGACCTATTGAGGTCTTTCTTGAACTTTTTTTAATAATTTTCCTGCAGGGAATATAAGGCGCACAACACGCTCATAATAGATATAATCCCAGGCCCAGTTGATTAACACTAAGAATCTATTTCGAAAACCGATGAGTCTTAGCAGGTGTACCCCCAGCCAGATAATCCAGGCAAGGAATCCTGTAAAATGGAACCGGTTAAACAGATAGGCTATTGCTTCATTTCGTCCTATGACTGCCATAGTGCCCTGGTCCTTATAACGGAACGGTAGTGGTGCTTTGCCAGAGATCTGGCTGGCAATATTCTTTGCTGCTTTTATTCCCTGCTGGATTGCAACAGGTGCAACCATAGGCAATGGATGTCCATCTTCCTCTATATATGCAAGGTCTCCTGCTACGTATATATTGGGATAATCAGGAATTTGAAGTGTGTTCAGAACAGGCACTCTCCCATTTGAATTTGCAGGCAATCCCCAATTATTCAATACTGGTTCACCTTTTACTCCGGCTGTCCATACAACCGTATATGTCCGGATTATGGAGCCATCGCTAAGTTCTAATTCATCGGGTCTAACTTCGCTAACCTTTGAATTAACGCGAACATCCACTCTTATCTTACCAAGCCTTTCAAGAGCATAATTACTGAGACGGTCTGGCATGTTTGGAAGTATTCCTTCCCCTGCTTCCAGGATTATTACCTTGACTTTTTTAAAGTCCAGATTCTTGAAGTCCTTTCTCATGCGACTGTAAATCAATTCAGCCAGCGTACCTGCAAATTCCACACCTGTTGAGCCACCCCCTACAATAACAAAAGTCAGCAAACTCTTCTGGAGTTCCTCATCCGGCTCATATAAGGCTCTCTCAAAACATGTCAGGATATGATTGCGAAGATTTACGGCATGTTCAAGAGTCTTAAGAGGATATGCATGTTCATGGGCTCCATTAATGCCGAAAAAATGGGTTATACTTCCCATGGAAATGATTAGAAAATCATATGAGATCACACAAACATCTGTTTCAATAATTTGTGCTTTAAGGTCAATTTTATTTATTTTTGCAAGTAAAAAATCAACATTTGGAAATCTACGAATAATACTCCTGACTGGATAGACTATATCTTCAGGTTCCAGCTCCGCTGCTGCAACCTGGTATAGCAGGGGAAAGAAAGTATGATAGTTGTTTTGATCAATGAGACATATATCTACAGGGAGGCTGACAAGGGTTCTTGTTGCCCATAATCCTCCAAAACCTGCGCCTAAAACCACTATTTTATATTTTTTCTTACAGGATAGCCTTTCTCTTTCCATGCCGTCATGCCTCCAAGCAGGTTATACACTTTCTTAAAGCCATTGCGTGCCAGAATGCTTGCCCCAATCCCGGACCTGTTTCCTGTGGAACATACGGAAACCAAAGGACGGTCAGACGGAATCTCAGCCAGCCTTTTCTCAAGCTCTCCCACATAGATATTCACCGCGCCTGGAATATGTCCCTTCATATATTCATCGTTCCTGCGCACATCCAGCAAAAATAGTTCATCTTCTTTCAATTTTTCATTAAGACTATCCACAGTATACACACCGCTGTGCTCAAGCGGCATTCCGCGATTCTGCCAGTCCCCGATACCTTTGCAAAGATACCCTCTGACTTTATCAAATCCAACCCGTGCAAGATATCGTTTCGCCGTCTTAACATCCTCCCGCCTTTCGGTCACAAGCAGGATGTCGTTCTCATAATCAAGAATCCAGCCTGCAAAGTTAGGCAACCCCCGGAGCCATATATTATAAGAACCTTTGATATGTCCGCCAGCAAAGGAGAGAGGGGAGCAAGTATCCACCACTGTGCAGTCTGTGCAATCAGCAGCAACGTTTGCGAACATGATAGCATCCATGGGTTCGGTCCAGCCGGGCTTAAGCAGCGGTGGACCGTTCAGGTTATGATCTGCCATTCTGTTAAAATAAGGGGGAAATGGAATATTTTCTCTGGTTTTTCTTTCGATAAATTCCTCACGCGGCAGTCCAAGCATGGGATTAGTGGCTCGCTCGTAGCCGATTGTGCTTATCGCAATATCCGATATCGTGCCGCCGCATACTGAGCCTGCTCCATGGGCCGGATACAAAGTTGTTCCTTCTCCCAATGGGAGGAGTTTTCCATGCAGGGAGTCGTGCAGTATAGATGCGCATTCGGCGGTCTTCTCCCTGCCAAGAAGATCGGTCCGCCCCACATTGCCATAAAAAAGTGCATCTCCAGTAAAAACAGCAAAGGGAATTTCTCCGGAGGACAGATACAGCACAAAGCTCAGGCTTTCCGGGGAATGGCCCGGAGTCTCGATAATCCTGATCTTCATGCCGCCAATATCGAAGGTATCATTCTCAGTTGTCGGCTCGCCGTACCTGAAATCAAGTCGACCACTATGGATTATCCTGCAGCCCGTTTGCCGCTCAAGTTCCAGCGACCCGACCAGATAATCCTCGTTGCAGTGCGTCTCAAAAACAAACCGTATCCTGCAGCAGTTGCTTTCAGCAATCTTAATGTACGAATCCACATCTCTTTTGGGATCGACCACAAATGCTTCATTATCATCCCCTGCAATATAAGAGAAATGGGCAAGCCCTTCCGAAACAAGCTTCTCAATGAACATCCACCCTCACCTCGTCAATCATATCATACGATTGGCTCGTCTTAATATAAATTTTACCACAACCTGAGTAAAATTAGCCTTTTATGTTCCCGATCGGTTTTAACCCAACCACCTTCCTTGAAATCCCCGCCATTTCCATGGTATCAACTACCTCGGAGATATCCTTGTATGCAAACCCTGCCTCTTCAGCCAGACCTGACATGGAGACAGCTTTGACTATAATCCCTGCTTCTTCCATCTTCTTTTTTAACTCAGCGCCTAAAACTCCCTTCTTTGCCTGTGTTCTTGACATCGTTCTACCTGAGCCGTGCATTGTAGAACCAAAAGTTTCTTTCATAGCTATTTCCGTACCAACGAGGAGATATGAGCCGGTCTCCATAGAGCCTCCCACAATCACGGGCTGTCCTATATTTCTGTAAATTTCAGGCACTTCCTTTCTTCCCGGGCCGAAGCAGCGGGTAGACCCTTTCCTGTGGACCAGGAGTTCTTTTTCCACCCCATCGACCTTATGCATCTCTAATTTTGCGACATTATGGGCCACGTCATATATTACGTCCATTTCCATATCTTCAGGATCTCTCCTGAAAATCTCGCTAAAGCCTTCACGAATCCTGTGGACTATCACCTGGCGGTTGGCAAAAGCGGTGTTTGCTGCGCATTTCATTGCCTTGAAATAATCCTGCCCCTCAGGCGAGGTAAAAGGCGCACATGCAAGCTCCCTATCCCTTACCGTAATCCCGTATTTTTTCATGGCAATATCAAAGATACGAAGGTAATCTGATGCAACCTGGTGCCCGAATCCCCGTGAGCCGCAGTGTACCATCACAAGTACCTGATTCTCGAATATTCCAAATGCTTCGGCAGCGGCTGTATCAAATATTTTATCAGGCGTGGCGATCTGTATCTCAAGATAGTGGTTGCCTGAGCCAAGGGTGCCAAGCTGGGATATGCCTCTGCTTATGGCTTTTTCGCTGATTTTTGAAGGGTCTGCGCCGGATATGCAGCCATTTTCTTCTATCCTTTCACGGTCCTGCTTCCAGGCATAGCCTTTCTCGACACACCAGTCCAGTCCGCAGACCATCACCCGTTTGAACTCTTCTACCGAAAGCTTCACAAACCCCTTGCTTCCCACACCGGCCGGAACGGTCCTGAACATAAGATCTACCAGTTCCTTTATTCTGGGCATAACTTCCCCGACCGTCAGATTTGTCCTGATAAGCCTCATCCCACAATTGATATCAAAACCTATCCCGCCAGGAGATATCACTCCGTTCTCCGTCGAAAATGCAGCCACACCGCCTATCGGGAAACCGTATCCCAGGTGACCGTCAGGCATACAGTATGCGTATTTCTGTATTCCCGGAAGGCAGGCTACATTTGTCACCTGCTCGAATACTCCGGCATCCATCTCACGCAGGAGCTTTTCGGTCGCATATATCCTTGCAGGTACAAGCATTCCTTCCTTTTCTGTAGCAGGTATTTCCCATATGTAACCTGATATTTTTTTTATATCCATTCTAACCCCCCCTATAGATTCTTATTTACTATTATATATCAAGAACAACTCTGGCAGTCCAGCTTTTTCCTGTTTTTTTAACCTCGAACATGTGATAGGTAACAGCCTTCACATCAGACCGAAGAGCGTGTTTTTCCTGGTCGATAGCCTCACCTGATATCGTTGCTTTGAGCTTGTAGAAATCATTTTTTTTAATGCTTACATCAAATTTGCTAAAGACGAAAGCATCAGCGTCTTTCAGATAGACCAGTTCAGAGAGCCAGTCAAAGAATAAATTATCAACCGCTTCATTTCTAAGCTCAATTTCTTTTGTAATTCCTGGCTCAACGCTCTTTGTATCAACCATAACCTCAAAAGTGGCAATTGCAGCATCCCTGAAGAGTTCTTCCAATGTCTGTCCCTCTACTTCAAAAGCTACATCCGCAGTTGCAATATCTTCAAGGTATCTATATGGCATGCTCTTCCCCTATGATTTTTGGATATGGTGTTCTATAATTATTTTGATCATATCCACTTATCACTTCATACTTATGATGCTCTGCCTTCCTATAAATATTGATGTGTCAGGAGATTCCTATAGCGTCATAATTCGCTTGGATATTATAAATAACAATCAATAAATACCTTCCACACTTGCTTCTACCGATAAAAAAAAGAAGGGAAATATCAGAAACAGAAGCTTCAAATCCGCGTGAATCCGCGCGTTCTATTCGTCCGGATGAATACTATTTTCTAAACCCTGACAAATGTTGAATCCATTTTTTTTTCTTTGTTGTTTACTTATTTTGTAGTATTCGCATTCATCAATGAATAGGTTTATAATGAATTAATAGAATTTAAGATCGGTGATGAACCAATGAGGAATCGTCTTTGCCAACAATGGCCAACAATTTGAACAGCCGCAGATAGAACACTTACCACCCTCAGCGAAACTTGTTTTTAAAGTGCTTGAATCCAGCGGATTTATAACACAGAAAGATATTGTGATGCGAACCTATCTTCCGGCAAGAACAGTAAGATATGCACTTAGCAGATTGAAAGCAGAAAAAGTCCTCCAAGAACGTTTCTATTTCCAGGACGCGCGACAGAGTCTGTACGGGTTGAATGTCAAAATGCCGGAGGTGGTGGAAAAAGGAAAACTATAACTGAAATCAAGCGTATTTAAATACGGGTGTGTTATTTTGAAAGATATAATTGAAACAATCAAAACAAGACGATGTGTCCGTAAATATAAGGACGGTATTATATCAGATGAAGATATAAAATTCCTGATAGACTGCGCAAGATATGCTCCATCGGGCTTTAATATGCAGCCCTGGAGCTTTATAGTGATCAAAAACAAGGACCTGTTGCAGAAGCTGTCCGAAAGCGGTAAAAAGTCGATGATCCCTATGCTTGAATCGATTAAAAACACGTCCAATAAAGCTTCTGACTTTCTTGTTTTCCTGAAAACAAAGGGAACAAACATGTTCTACGGTGCTCCCGTGCTTGTTATAGTACTTGCAAATAAAAATGCTCCAACCTCTGATTTCGACTGTGCGATGGCAGCACAGAACATGATGCTGGCAGCCCATTCAAAAGGTATAGGAAGCTGCTGGATTGGCGGTTTACTGCCGGCTCTTATGGATGAAAAGATATTGAAAGAACTTGGAGCATCCCCTGGCTATAAAGCAGTTGCCCCATTGATATTCGGATACTCTGAAGGTAAAACAGAAATGCCTGAAAAACTTGAACCTGAAGTGAAATGGCTAAGATAGCGTCGGTGAAATTAATGGAATCATTTTAATTTTATAATCCGGGAATATTATAAACAGGCTGGTCAGCCTGTTTTCAACAAGCTTATCCCAACTCGCTGGTATCACGTGATACTATTTTATACTTCTTTGGTTTAGTGCCTTCTAAATAAATTATTTTGTTCTTGTCAATCATGTTATAGATATCGTGATAGGCATTTTCTATAATCTTTTTCCTGTCGATGCCTTCTTTCTCAAACAGGTCGCCTATGTCAGCAACTACAAACTCTTCCGGCAGGTCAGTTAACTCCTTAGTCTGTCTTTCTAATGGACCGGGTATGCCTTTTTTCTCAAGTTTTGGCTTTAAGACTCTTGGTTTCTTGGGTGTTTTCTTTTCCTCCCTTAAAAGCTCAACTTTTGGAGTTTCTACTTTTAATATTTCAAAACTGCCAAAGAATTTCTCAATAAGCTCCTGAGTTGCGTCTGCCGTTTTCGGAAACAGTTCAAACACAATACCGCTTTCTTCATCTGTTACTTTGTATCCTAAAGATTTAATTTTCATTTCATCCTTCTAAACTTTCACTGGTTTTAAATAATTTTCTACCGATTCGTTTAAAAAAAATAATAGAAAAGATAATATCGCCACAAACCATTCATGATAGCGATATATGAGGGGGAGCCATTGATCAAATAATTTCTGATACTCCATGTTAATGGCTCATAAATTCCGTGAAATGATTGCCATATAATTTATTAATTTGTTACACAACTTTAAATACTTTCAATATTCCAACTCCCAATCATCATAAGTATAACTATCATACTATTTACGTGCATAAATATATATGTTTGAATAGTATAATGAAATGCCGTACGGATAATATGGATAGGTTCTGAATGGGAGCTCAAAGAAAATCATATCGAGGGATTATGAATATGTCAAATATATATAAATTTTTAGTAATAACTGTATTAATATTAATGATAGCATCAAACGCATCGGCAACCCCTAAAGTTATATTAACATTCGACGATGGATGGACATCGGTTTATTATAAAGCGTTTCCAATAATGCAATCCAATAATCAAAAAGGTGTATCTTTCTTAATAACAAGTGAAGTTCCAACAGGTTCTGGAAAAGTTGGAATGGAATATATGAATCTTACACAAGTAAATTCTTTATATTCAGCAGGATGGGACTTATCAAGTCATACTGTAACTCATCCACAGTTAACAACACTTGATACAAGTACATTAAACGTCGAACTTAAAAACAGCAAAGATTGGTTAAACGCTTCAGGATTTACAAGAGCATCTCAATTCTTGGCATATCCTTATGGAGAATATAATGCTAATGTAATAACAGCCGTGAAAAATAATGGATATCTTGCCGCAAGAACAGTTGAAGATAATAATGGTTTATATCCACAGTATAAATTAACAGATCCTTCAGTTTTTGGAATGAAAACATTAATGATTTGTGGAGTTACAGCAGCCACTTATTGTCCTACAATAACATCGCCATCATATATAAAAAATATAATAAACAATACAATATCATCAGATGGTTTAATAATATTATCTTTCCACAATATAATAGATAGTGGTTTAAGCGCACCTGAAGATTATCTTACTTCTGATTTCCAATCTATAAGTGATTTTCTCAGAAGTAAAGAAAATGCCGGTCAGTTGAAAGTAGTAGCTATGTCTGAATACTTTTTAACTCCATCTCCTACATCAACAATATCACCGACACCCGGTGTCAGTCCATCTCCGAGTCCTACTTCTACATCAACACCACATAATACAACAGTAAAAATAAATGCCAATGCTGATACTTACGTTTCAAGTTCAGCACCAAAAACAAACTACGGAACAGCAAAGTATGTTTATGTTGATTCAAGAAGAATAGGATATTTTAAATATGATGTTTCAAGTATTCCCCCTTCAGCTATTATATTAAATGCAGAACTACACGATGTCATAAGCTGGTCTCAAGCTTCTGGAACATCGAAAATGTTTCCTGTCACAGGAACTTGGACAGAAACTGGTATAAACTGGAATAATAAACCTTCAAACGAAAGCGCAAACTTCGGAGTATATAGTATTCCAAAATGTAATACTGGTGCTGGAGATTGTGTCCATATAACAACTGGATTTGAAAATATAGTACAACGATGGGTTAGTGAAAGTCTTGTAAACAATGGTTTTATGATTACCACTCCTTCAAGCATATCTGGTTCCGAAATTAATTCAAGAGAAACAGGTTATATTCCATATCTTTTAGTAACATATACAACAGATGGAACACTTACTCCAAATCCTACTCCATCACCTGCACCTACTCCAAAATCAACAAATTATATTAGTCACATAAAACTTGCCAGTGGATTTTACAAAGTTAATGATCAAAAAAATACATCGGTTATAAATATATATATCGGAGATAACATCGAATGGGTAAATGATGGTGCTAATAGGGTAACATTAGTCAGTACTGAAAAATTGTGGGAAAATAAAAATTTAATAACTGGTTCGACATATACTTACACATTCAATAAATCAGGAAAATATACAGTATATCTAAAAGGATATTCTAACAAAAATCAAATAATAAATGTTATCTGAACACAAGGCGAGCCCATCCAATAAATCTTAATAATCCCCTCACTCTAATTTATTAACACAGAGGAGGGGTGGGGTTAAATCCCAGAGATATCACCTTGCAGAGTATAAAAACATAATTTTGTGAATGGAATTTAACTAAATCAAAAGTATCCCTTTTTGCCAGTCATTTATTATCCTGACAGCCGCCCTTGTTTCATCTACTTCACCCTTCTTTTTCAGGAAGTTGCTCTCTTTTCCTATGAGTAAAAGCACATCATAGGAATCCTGCCCATCTATTGTGACGTGATAGGATGATTCCAGGGAAGTTTTGTTTTCAGCGCACATCTTCTCTATAATCTTCATAGCTACACCGATCTGGTCCTGCAGGTGCGTTGCATCCTTCACCCCAAGAAGGCCCTGTATATACTCGTCATTCTCGCCAAAGGGTATCACCCCCGGCGTATCAATGAACATGATATGTGAACCTGCATCCACAAGTTGTACTCCTCTTGTGTAGCCTGATATCGGGGACGTTCTGGCCTTGTGCCTCCCTGCAACTCCATTTATCACCGATGATTTGCCCGTATTGGGATACCCGATAGAACCCACAAGTATGTCGCGCCCTTTTATGGCTGCCGTTTCAAGGATTTTGTGTCTTAATAATGTTGTCCCGAACCTGTCCTTATTGGATACAAAGACAGTGGGCGCGATTTTTGACAGCCGGGATTTGGTTCTCTCAATTGTTTTTATTGATACGAGATCGCATTTGTTGATGACTATTATGAACGGCTTATTTGAACGTGTTATATCACGTTCCACCTCGCTGTTTCGTGTTTCGTCGGGGAACCTGGCATCTATGACCTCAAGAAGGATATCAGCTTTTTTTATAACATCTTTTACCATCAACTTGTAGCTTGCCATGCTGTGACATTATACATGATGATATAAGGATGTATTGTGAGAATGGAAAATATGGGACGGATTGTTATGTCAAATATCTTATTAAAATGCATGCCAATTAATCTATAATGTGGAACGATGCATTATTCTCTGCTTTTCGATATCTGGCCTCTGTAATTCCTTTAACAATCATCGGTATTGTGCTGATGGAGGTATTAATAGAGCTAGGCTGGATACAGAAGCTTGGTTTTGTGACCGCGCCTTTTATGCGTTTCGGTCACCTGCGTGAAGAGGTGGGGGTGGGTTTCCTTGCCTCCTTCGGATCTCCTACGGCCGGGAACTCTATGATCGCTGACCTTAATAAAAAAGGAATTATCGACAGGAAAGAGACACTGATCGCCTCCCTTGTAACCTCTTTTCCTGCAACTTTCATCTTTGTCAGGGATCTGCTTCCTGTTATTATAATATTGCTCGGTATTACAGGAGTGATCTATCTGGGTATTGTGGTTGCCGTAGGTCTTCTGAGGACTGCGATAACCCTTGTTATCGGGCGCATTTTGCTGCCCCCCAAAAAACCTTTAACAATTCGGCAGGAAATAAGGAAGGAAAAGTTCGGCCCTGCTTTCAAGAGCGCACTTTCAGCCTCGTGGAAGCCGATCCGCAGAATAATCCCCGCAATGGTGATTGCTGCAATAATCGTATTCCAGCTCATCGATATCGGGTTTTTTGACCTGATATCGGTATATATAAAGGGTCTGCCTCTTCTTGGATATCTTCCGCCTGAAGGGATGCCTGTCATTGCAGCATGGTTCGCAAGCAACATAGGAGCGTATACCATAGCAGGCAGGCTGCTGGCAGATGGAATATTGTCATCCAGAGAAATTCTAATTATCCTGTTATCAGGAAGAGTTCTTTCAAGCCTTGTGCGCCTGAGATTCACAATACCTTATTACACCGGCATATTTTCACCCGGCCTGGGTATTCAGATTATGCTTATCGCATTGTTGATGCAGGAAGGGCTGACAGTAATAGCGATTATACTGCTTGCTTTGTTCCGGTAAATTTACAATTAGCCCTTAGAGTACATGTACATAGAAATCGGGGTGATACCCTGAATATAAGCGATTATCAGGGAAGGGATAATAAGTATTGTTGTTGCCACTGAATGCGGTTTTATGGTATTGACGAATTCATCTAATCTTGGAGCACGGGGAACAGGCGCCCAGGAGGTTACAATAATTGCTGTTATAATAAGAACAATTGAGGAAACGATAAGGATTATTTTGAAATGTAACAAAGCGTAGTCAATATCGATGAAATGATTAGCCTGAAAACGGATAAGGAGGTTGAAGAATATCCGATTATCCGTATTTTGTGTATACAATCGCTTTCATGAGTCTCCTTCAAGCCTTTTTTGACATCTTTGAGGAAAATTAAATCATCAGCCTTTTCGGTTCCTAACCCATACATGCTTGACTTTCATAATAATCGCTCATATATTGCATTTATTGAATCAGGTTAAAAGTTTAGTCGATATTAAAACCGGATATCTGTTATGTGATGATACCCTTCTCAACAAGCAGTACTCAAGAGTAAACGAACTTGCTAAAAAGCAATACAGCGGAAATGAGCATAGACCGGTAAATGGTATCTGCCTTGTAAATCTGCTCTGGATGATTGGAGATGATTTTATTCCTGTAGATTATCGCATATACCGAAAAGAGGCTGATGACAAGACTAAAAATGACCACTTTCAAGACATGCTCTTAGGTAACAATGTATCTAACAATGTCTACGGCATCAGTCTTCAATCATCCAGCAACAACATCTATAATAATTACTTCAATAATACCATCAATTATGGCAGTAGCACGGGCAAAGCCACTTGGAACACTACCAGAACTTCTGCCACAAACATCATCGGAGGCCCCTATCTAGGCGGGAACTTCTGGGCAAATCCAGGCGATACAGGCTTCAGCCAGACATGCACGGATGCAGATAAAGATGGGATTTGTGATGCTCAATATACCCTTGATAGTAACAATATTGACTACCTGTAACTTTCATAGTGAAGAAATTCCAAAAAGCGGACACTTATAGATATATCTATTATTTACATATGCATTAGTTGTTAATCTCTAGCGGATAAACAGGTACTCCGATAGACACATTATAATAACATAAGGTGAGCAGGATTATGGAAGATAAACAAGCATATAGAAACTCTGGCTGTATAAATGACAGAATAAAGATGTTGATAATTGTAGCAGTAACTGCAATACTAGTCTCTATACTTTTATTAAATGAAGTAAATGCACAAACTGATAACGGCTTAAACACCATGTTATCAGATTCGTTTATTAGAGGGGATCTAAACGGTAATGGAATATCAGCAGACGCTGGTGATCTGGTTCTGATGAAACGGGCATCGATAGGTGAAATCCAACCAGATTCCAGATATGACCTAAACAATAATGGACAGTTTGCAGATGTTGGTGATCTGGTATTAATGAGCGAGTTTCAATTGGGGAAATAATCCAGTAGGTGGGGGTAAAGGATATAAAAATATAATTAATCCAGCAAATGCTGATTTTACTGTAACAAACAAAGCAGAGTTACTTTCAGCATTATCATCTGCCAGGTCTGGAAATGTGATTTATGTAACAGATACCGCTCAAATAGACCTTAATGGTAAAGCTAATTTAATTATTCCCGCAGGTGTAACTTTAGCAGGTGGAAGAGGAAACGGAAATTCTCCGGGTGGCCGTTTGTATCTGAGTACTAATTATTATATATATCCGGGATTATTTAATATAGGCGGACCCGGTGTTAGAATAACAGGACTTCGCATAGAAGGTGCCGATGGATCACCTACGACATGTACGCCCACTGAGGGTTCCTATTGTGTTGATACTCAACGTGGTATATTTTCACAATATAGTGTAGAAATCGATAATAATGAAATCTTTAATTGGAGTTACGCCGCCGTTCATTTAAAAGACACTAATCTAAATAACGGAACTCCCAACATACACCATAATTACATAAATCACAATACAAGAGTAGGCCTTGGATACGGAATATCCATAAGTGGTAACAGTGATGCACTTATAGAAGCAAATCTGTTTGATTACAACCGTCACAGCATAGCAGGTGAAGGATTTGGTACTTCAAGTTATATTGCCAGATATAATACTGTACTTGGGAATGGGATCGGTCATGCTTTTGATATGCATGGCGGGGATGACAGGGGAGACGGAACAAATATAGCTGGCAAAAGAATTGAGATTTATGGAAATACAATTCATAAAATCAATGCGGATTTACCCTGGTATTCCAGTCGTACATACTGGCACGCCATCATAATACGAGGTGTGCCAACAGAAGGAGCATGGATACATGATAACAATTTTTATTATGGTAAACGAGATTCTAATATTAAGGAGAGCCCGATTTTGCAGACATATTGTGTGATTGGTAGTGAACGATCATGTGAGACATATAACAACGCAAGAAATTTCAACATTTATAGCAATACTTTCGATGGTGTTTATGTACCATAAGCTTGATATTTTGTCTACAGGACTGATCCGATATATTGAAGAAATAATATGACAATGAGAAAATAATAATAGACTTGTTACTTATTATACATTATATTGCAACAAGTCTAATTTTTTTTGGGATTTCAGATAGGGCCCATTTGCCTCCGACCTGGATTTATTCTACCAACGCCAATTCAAACATCCAACACTTCAGGACAGGGACATAACGCTATTGAATGTTACCATTAAGGGAGGTAATATAAACAAAGAAATTTAATTATTGTAGCTAAAGAAAATAGGTAAAAAATGTTAAACATTATAAAAGGGGATCTACAGGACAGTTATACAATCAAATTATTACAGCAAGAAAAGGAACTTTACGATTTTTATACCAGACAGGAGGAATATGTTCCAACAATATTAGATAGGCATCAGAGATTTCCGGCCTATATAAGCAGGCATAATATATTAGAGCCAGATGTATCGAAATTTCTAATAAAAAATGGTTTGAATGTAGAATATCCTGAAAGTAAGAAATTTGCTGTGTGCTTAACACATGATATTGATGTTGTTAATTATTCAAAAACCGATATTATCTATAAATTGGCAAAATCATTAAAACAAGGTCAATCCAAAAGTGGCCTGTTACTTCCATTTTCCGGATTAAATAAAAAACTGAATCCTCTATGGAATTTTAAAAAAATAATGGCCATGGAAGAAAAATATGGGGCAAAATCATCTTTTTTTTTTATGGCATCAGATAAGAATTCTAATAATTATAATTATAATATTGATGATTTAAAACCCGATCTAAGAAATATTATCGAAAATGGTTTTGAAGTTGGTTTACATGGAGGATATTATTCATATAATAATTTAGATGAACTTAGAAATGAAAAGAACAGATTGGAAAAAGCTTTGGGCACAAGAATTATCGGATATAGAAACCATGCTTTGAGATTTAAAGTTCCGGATACCTGGAAGTTATTGCATAAAGCAGGTTTTAAATATGATTCAACTTTGGGTTATGCTGATTGTGTAGGATTTAGAAACGGCATGTGCCACCAATTTAAACCATTTGATTTGAATACAAATGAAACAATAGATATTCTGGAAATTCCTTTAAATATTATGGATTTAACACTATTTGATTACATGAAATTGGATTTAAACGGGGCCTGGGAAATTACAAAATTACTTATAGATACTGTTGAAAAATATAATGGAATAATCACTATATTGTGGCATAATAGTTACATGGATGACGCTTATATGAAATTTTATGAGAAAATCTTGAAATACTGCCACGATAAGAATGCATGGATGCCAAGCGGAAAGGACATTTTGGGGTGGATTGAAAATGGAAGTTATTGAAATTGCTAATGAATTTGAAGAATGGGATGAACTTGTAAATAACTCTACATATGGAACAATATTCCACCGAAGTGATTGGTTGACTATATGTAGTAGTTTTTTGAATAGAAAATTGAAAATATATGGATGCTTTGAAGATGATAAACTAATTGGTGGCTGTTCTTTTTTTATCCATAAATCAAAGTTTTTTAAAATAGCATCATCTACAGCAGATTTCATTCCATACGGAGGTTTCGTATTTCCAGAACAGTCAAGCAACTCGGTAAGAAGAAAGGAAAAAACAAATAATGATATTATAAATTGTGTGCTTAAAAAAATAGAATGTGAACATTTTGATCGTATTAATTTCATAAATGCTCCCGAATTTATTGATGTCAGACCTTTTCTATGGAAAAAGTGGAATTCCCGCATATTATATGCATATATTATAGATTTGAGTATAGATATTGAGAAAAATGTTTCCAAAGATTGTAAATCTAATATAAGAAAAGCTATAAAAAATAATATTTCATTCAGGAAATTAAACGATCCGTCAGTGTTTTATGAATTATTCTCGATGACATTTAAACGCCAGGGTCTAAAACCGCCGGCCACGGAAAGTTTTTTTAAAAAGGTCTTATATTTATTAGAAGAAAAACAACTTGGGGAAATGTGGGTTGCTGAAACATCATATGGAGAAGTAATATCTTCAAATATTGTGATCTGGGATGATAAAAGAGCTTATGATTGGGCCCAGGCATCTCATACGGATTTTAAAACTACAGGTGCTTCTTCTTTCCTTAGTTTTGAAATATATAAAGATTTAAAAAATAGAGGATTTAAAGAAATCAATTTAATGTCTGCTAATACACCACGATTAGCCACATATGCTTCTAAATTTGATCCCATGTTGATTCCTTATTATGGAGTTGAGAAAACAACTTTAATGTTCAAATGCTTTAGAGAAACCTATTATTTTTATGAAAAACTAAAAAATTATCAAAAATAATTTTCTTTATAAATTCAATTTCATTTTTTATTTCATTAGTTATATATAAAAAAGTAAAATAAATAAAACTTCCAATCACAATCAGTATCAACAAATTTAATATTAATGATTGGATTGGTATAATATATTTTAATATCAATAAAGAGCCGCTCATTAGAATTGAAGCGATAATACACTTACCAAATGTTTTTATTGGAAACTTCCACGGCAGATATTTCCAGGAAAATATCCATGTTAATCCAAGATTTAGCAAATATGAAAGTCCAGTAGATACCCCTGCCCCATAAAACCCATAACGTGGAACCAGTATATAATTCATAGCTATATTTCCAATCCCAGCTAAGCTTAGAGTTAATAAGATATATTTAGTTTTGTTTTTCAATTCCAAACCTTTATCGGTGTAAATGTCTAAACCATTAGCAAAAGCACCAATTGCTATCCATTGTAATACTAAAGAACCCTCTGCATATTTACTTCCCAATAACCGTATAAAATCCTGTGAAAAAAATACAAATCCAAACAATAATGGCATTGATAGGATTATGTAATATTTGACTATATCCGTTATTAATATTTTTGTTATTTCGTCACCGCTTTTTTCCCATGTATCTACAATTATCGGAAATGCTGCCATAATAATAACTGAAGAAATCAATGAAATGGGATACCATGCTAATTGAGATGCTGCAGAATATATTCCAACTTCATGACTTCCTCTAAAATATTCAATAAAATATCTATCAGACAGTTCTAAAATCCATGCGAAAAATGAAGCCACAATAAGAGGAAATCCGTAATTTGCGAATTCTATTAATGTCGTTTTTGAGAAATATTTAAAATTTATATATCTATAAAAGTTAAATTTAAAAATAATTATAAATGAAAATAGTATATATGCGACGATGTAACCAATTAAAATTGCAGATATGCTATAATTTAATACATATATTAAATATAGACTAACTGCCAGACTTAAACCAGCAGCCAAACTTCCGAAAACAGAAATTACCTTTGGTTTTCTATCAGATCTTAAAATTGTAATTGTAGTTTCATAAAAAGAACTCGCAAACATTAATCCCATAACCAGTATTAAATATTCTGTAATACTAGATGGAAGGATCGAAAATCTGGAAAAAACAAATAAGATAAAAAATGAAAATATCAATGCTCCGATTAAAGCCAAAAATGTTGTTGAAAAAAAAATTTCTAATTTATTGTTATTCCTGTAATTTGAAAAAAATCTTAAGCTTGAAAGGTTAATCCATGAATATGTAAATATACCTAATATTCCTATTGTCGTCGTTATTAAAGAGTAATCACCATATTCAGCTGAAGAAAATAATCTCGTGTATATGTACAGACCGAAATAACCAAGAAGTGCAGGAACTAATTTCGCAGGAATATAAATCAACGTATCTCTGCTTATATTTAGAATCGAATTCTTGTTTGTTTTATTCTTTATCATTTTTCCTATCTAATACGCTTTTATAGACTTCCAGCTCTTTTTCTATCCGTGCTCTCCAACTTCTTTCTTTGATTATCTTTTCTCTTGCATTTATTCCCAGTTTATCTCTCAATTCAGGATTTTCATACAGGAGTTTGATTTTTCCTGCAAAATCATTTATATTCCCTGGTTCTACTAAAAGCCCGTTTTCCATATTTTTTACTATCTTATTAGTCCCACCACTGTTGAATACTACAACTGGTTTTTCACACGCCATAGCTTCCTGGATGGACCTGTTCATATTACTATAAAGACTGGTTGCAACAATTACATCAGCAATTGAAATATATTCGATAATCTTATTTATTTGAATTGACCCCAAAAATTTTATGTTTTCTTGTATAAAATATTTGTTGGCTAATACGATCAATTCATCTTTCAATGAACCTTCACCAATGATAAGAAGGCAACTATTCGAATTTGTTGATTCTAAAAATATTTTAAATGACTTTATAGTTAAATCGATATTTTTAACCGGGATCAAAGAACTTGTTGATAGTACTATAAAATTGAATTGTATTAATCCGGATTTTTCAATTAATTTTATATTTTTTGGTTTAAATTTAAAATAGTTGGTATCTATTCCATGATAAACAATTGTAACTTCATTTTTCCATATTTTTTTAAATTTTGAAGTGACTTCTGATCCATCATCTAAAATAATAGCATGAGTTGGCTTAAATAATCTAGCTAGTATCGTCTCGAATAAACCTGATAATTTTGAGTATGCACTAGTTGAGCCGTGCAACATTCCTATTACAGGAATATTAAATTTGCTTCCTATGACAGTACCAAATGCCGTAAGAAGTATTCCATGTGTATGAATTAAATCCGGGCGGTTCATTTTCTTTATTTGAAAAAATACATTAAACATATAAAGCAAACAAATTAATGGAGTTACAGGAATGTGTAATATTCTTTTTATAGGATAATATTTAACCCTTATAATAGGAATATTAAAATTTTCATCAAATATCTTGCAGCTTTTCCCGAAATCTGGCGCAATTATAATTTGCTCTTCTAAATATGGTTTGATTTCCTTTGATAATTCGATTATATGATTTACTGAACCCCCTTTAATCGGATAAAATTCAAATACTACTCTGATGATAGATACCATCATCCACCTTCTTTTAATAAGATCTGGTTAAAGTTATTATCGTATACTTTATTTAATCTATCCAATTCTCTTTCAAATTCAGTTATATTTTCTTCATATCTATTATATTCAAATGAATTAAATTGTAAAACATTTCTTTTGTATAATTCTTCTTTTCTATATATAATATAACCTAAATAATCAGGAATAGAATCCGGTGAACTTATTAACCTCGAATCATAATATTTAATATTTATGTTTGTTGATCCGGAAAAATTTCTTGCAGCATCAAAATATCTCCAAACAAAATAATCGGAAAATATCGATGACCCGTTTAATGCAAATGTTTCTATATAATTAAATGTTGATAAATCTACATTATTGAATTCTCTTGAAGAAGAATTATCCCAGATATAACTGTCTGAAGCATTTTCTCCATCAATTATTGAAGTAAAAGAATATCCTCCAATTAAAAAACAAAGTAATAATAATGATATATTTCTTGAAATGTTTATTTTTTGTAAATAATTATAGAAGACATATACTCCACAACCCATAGCCAGTGCCATAAAAGGACTTACTATTAATGCAAATCTATCAAATCTGAAAAGAGTCATTGTTTGCCATAAAGTTTGTAATGGATTCGGAATATATACTATTAAATTTACTAATGCAAATAAAATATATACTAAAGCATATTTTGGCTTTCCCTTCCATAAGAAATAGCCAATTCCTATTAATGCGAAGAATAGAAAAATTGAGACATGAATGTGTGTTTCTAAAAAAATCCATACATTTTCCGGACGGATACTTTCTTTTATAATGATTTTCTCAAAATCAGTACTTTTAGTACGGGTACTTATTACAATTTCTGTGAAATTATAAGCTATAAAAAACAAATATGCTAAAAAAGAAACCAGATATAATAAAATAGAATTCAGTTTAATTTTTTTCTCGTCATTTATTATCCATTCTAATACATAAATTGTAAAAAGCACTGCTATAAATTGAAAGTTAGAGACTTGATGCACAAGTATTAAAAAAACTATTACTAGTTGGCTTAATATTTTAAATATGATCGGATTATATTTTTTAAAAATTAAATATACTAATAAGATAAATCCGATAAAAGCCATGACCCTGGATACCATGTACTGCCCATAGTAAACAGCTTCAGAGCTTGATGAATATAATATACATGCAGATAAAGATATTTGGGTATCTTTAATAATATGATTGGAAATGTAATATATTAATGGAATAGTAATAATAAAGGAAATGGCTGTAATTATGAAAAAAGTATTTTTAATTTCCAATCCGATTATGTTAGTTCCTTCTGCTATCAAAATATGAAATAATGGAAAATCAGCATAAACAGGATCTAAGTCCCTTGGAATAATATGTCCCGATAAAAAAATTACTTTTGCATAAAATAGATGATTGAAAATATCAGTTCCACCAAAAAAGAGAGGATATTTAAGTGTTACTCCATAAATCATATTGACACTGACCAGGACTATTTCAAAAATTATCCCCGCTGGATTAATTCTTTTGGACATAATTTGAATAAATATAATAATATTTAGAATAGATATTATTACAAAATAATACCACGGTCGGTAAGGTATTGTCAACAAAATAATTATTGATATAATATATAACAAAATGTATAATAATATTGAGATTTTACTGTTAAATAAGGGTTTCATATTAACAGATTTATTGATTTCGATATTATGATTATATATTTTCAATAATAAATATGAAGACAGGATTCCTGGTACAACAATCACTAAAGCTCTAATTGCGAAATCGGGCCGGTTAAAAGCAAATGCTAGCAATAATCCTGCTATTAAGAATATTATTATTATGTGTGGAAATAATACTTTTCTTTCAAGCTTCAAAGGTACATCCTTTCACTGATTTGCATCTTCAAAACCTTCTTTTAATACTTTTTCATACACTTTCGAAGTGTCAATTAAAATATTTTTCCATTCAAATCTTTTTGCATAGATCATTATCTTATCAATATCCCAATCCTTTTCCAAAGCTATTGAAATACTTTCAGCTAATTTTCTTGATTGTGCAGGCTCTACTAATAATCCATAATCTTCAGATATTATGATTTCCGGGATACCTCCGACTTTTGTCCCCACAAATGGTTTCCCACATCCCAAACATTCCACCAGAACAGTCGGATTACCTTCATTTAAACTTGGCAAAACAAATACATCACAGGCATTCATCCAGATTGGAATCTCATTGTGTGGCTTTCTACCAGCAAGTTTTACATACTCATTTAATCCCGCTTTTTCTATTTGCTTTTCAAGCCTGTTTTTCAATTTCCCGGTACCAATTATAATGCAAAGAAGATCTTTCCTGAAATTTACCAGTTCGTTCATGGCCTCAATAAGATATTGATGCCCTTTCACTTCAAATAAATGTCCTACTGTAAGAATTATCTTCTTATCAAAAGGTAAATTCAGGATTTTTCTGCATTCCTTTAACTCTCTCGGACTAAATAAGTCATCAATGAATCCATTGGGTATTACTTTCACCGGTGTTTTTACACTCAATTTTTTTATACATTCCAAATTACTATTGCTGACCGTGATTATATAATCTGCAGCATTGAGCACATACTCTATTTTCTCTCTCCATTCATCATTTTTGAATGGATATTCATAAATATCTTCTCCATGTGCAGTAACAATAAATGGTATATCATATTTTTCTTTCATTTTTGCACCTGCATATCCGGAAGACCAGGTAAAATGAGAGTGGATCAAATCAATTTCATTCATTTTTCTTCTCATTTGTTTATCAATTACTTTAAAGTGCTTCTCACCAAGGTTTAAATATTGTTTTCGTGTAGGTAAATAAGCTATTTCAGTTGATATAACATCTACATTATCCGGTTTGTTTGTCAAATCAATTCGATTTTTTTTTGTGAATGGTTTTAGAAAATTAATTGGTAAATAATTCGATAACTCTGCAAAAGGATTATGTCTAACACAAACATGAATTTTATTAAAATATTGTGAAGACGTTTCGACAGAATCTTTAACGAAACTTTGATAATTTTGCGCAATAATAAGTAAGTTTTTATCTTTCATCAATAAACATCCTCATCCACAACTCAACAGAAATACATCGCCAGATATCTGTTCCCACAAACAATTTTGATGATTTGCCATTTAATATATTCTCATACATTTTTTTTACTTTTTCATGCTCCCAATATTTTCTATTCTTAAAACTTTCTGAATTAATTATACCTAGCACAAATTCCTTGACTTTTTCATCCTTAAACCATTCATCCTCAGGTGTTGAAAAACCAATTTTATCATATCTGCATCTAATAGACTCAGGCAGGATATCTGCCATAGCCTTCCTGAAACCATATTTCATTATCCCATTATGAATCTTGCACTCCGATGGGGTTGATAATGCATGTTCAACTAAACGATAATCTAAAAACGGAACCCTTGATTCAATAGAAAATCTCATGGAATTCTTATCTTCAAATCTCAACAAATGTGGTAATGAAAATAGTTTTATACTCTTAATCAATGCCTCATTTAACGAATATATTGTCCAGCGTGGATCACTCCTGTTTCTATGATTTTTTACAAAATCTCTCGATAAATGAGGATTTTTATAATGATCATAAAGTATTCGTTTTAGAAAGCCAGGTAGTAATCTAAGAATCAAATAATTTATATGTAATAACGTTTTTGAATTTGAATGGAAGGATCTTATATCTTTAATTAATTTTAAAAATTGTATATTTTTAAGCAGTTCGTAATAATAATACCCCAGGAAATAATGGTATCCCGCAAAAATCTCATCTGCACCCTGGCCATCCAAAAGAACTTTCATATTTTTTTCATTTGCCAGCTTCATAACCCTGTATTGCCCATATACGCTAGTTCCGGCAAAAGGCTCCTCCTGTGTAAAAATTAAATTGTAAATATCACTGATTAATTCATTCGCCTGCGGTGAAGTAAAATATTTCTCGGATTTTACAATATTATTAATCTTATTTTGATATATCTGCTCATCAATTTTTTTTCCAGGGAATATTAATGAAAATGTTTTTATTTTGTTGTTCTGTTTCATATCACCCATAGCAAGCACTATAGATGAAGAATCTATACCACCACTCAGACAACTGCCAACCGGGACATCAGCAACAAGTCTTTTTTTAACCGAATCATAAAATAAATCTCTTGTTTTTTTATTGTTAAATTCCTCTGCCCTTATTCGTTGTTCCAGATCATAATATTTTTCTAATTTAATTGTATTATGTTTTATATTATAAATCATATTATTGGAGGGCATTAATCTTGTTATATTTCTAAAAAATGTATCTTCGGTATGATCAGATAAATTATAATATAAATAATCAAACATTATAGCTTGATCAGGCTCTATATTTATATTATGAGTTAAAATTGCTTTTATCTCGGATGAAAAGATAAATTTATCCGTATTAAAATAATAATATAACGGCTTTATACCAAATCTATCCCTGCTTAAAAATAAAATATTTTTATTTTTATCGTAAATACAAAAAGCCCACATCCCATTGAATTTATTTACGCAATTAAAACCATATTCTTCATATGCATGAATTATTAATTCCGTATCTGTTTTACTCTTAAATATATGACCTTTTTCCAGCAGATTTTGTTTTAATTCAATAAAATTATAAATTTCCCCATTATAAGTTATCCATACTGTTTTGTCTTCATTTGGCATAGGTTGATGCCCGGCGTTTGATAAATCAATTACAGACAATCTTACATGGCCTAAAGAAATATTTTCATCAGTAAGTATTCCTTCATCATCTGGCCCCCTATGTTTGATGGTAGTATTCATGCAATTGATTTTGGCTTTGTCATTCCAGTTGAACCCATTAATCCCACACATATATTTTTTATAACCTAAACTTTATATTTGCCTTACCTTTATTTCATCATAACTTTTCGGATAATCCTCTACTAACCTGACCATAAATGCTGTTAAATCGATTTTGTCTTTCAATAAAATTTCCCCTTTCTTTTTCCACTCTTCTTTTATTCCTGGCTTTTGAAGAAGCTCAACTGCCTTTTCCAGGGCTTTATCTGGATTGCTGTAATTAAATACCAGACCATGCTTTTTCTCAAGTTCAATGAAATTCAACATATCATCTTTTCCGACCCATAAATTGCATCTTATAGCCGGAGTTCCTAAAATAGCGGCTTCAGTGGTCATTGTTTGTGTATCTCCTATAAGCATTTTTGCATAATAGAGCACATCATGAATTTTATCAGGTGATATTACAATTTTATATTTTTCTAATTCCGGTGGTAGACTATTTTCTGTTGAGATTAAGACACGGGTATATTTTCGCAATTCTTCTACAAAAAATAACTTTTTTTCAGAGTCTAAACCACTTTTTCCAGCATCGTGAAAAGCAGTCCATCCGACAAATCTCATTAATATAAAATTATCATTATTATCTAACCCGATTTCTTTTAAAATATCAGGATTTGGTTTGAAATACCGTGAATCAAGGTAAGCAAGCTCTTTATATCCGTTAAATTTTATGTGTTTTTTACCTAAATCCATTTTAAAAGTATGGGTGGTACATATTATTTTAGCGAATGGTTTATAAAATTTATAAGAATATTCATCATCATCAAATATAATACATGGCTTTCTTATAAAAAACGATGTATGGGCAGCATTAATAGAGCCAAAACCTAATACCAAATCAGGTTTAAACTCCCTGGAAATTCTATATATATTATAATCAACTTTTAATAAATCAATTAATCTGCATATTCCTTTTTTATTATATCTACCAACACACTCATATTTAAGCATATAAATATTTAAAAGTTCTAATGCAACATCTTTATCTCTACTTGTAATTAGAATTTCATGTCCGTTTTCCTGCAATTTCCATATCATATTTTTAAAAAAGTGTACATGGGCCGGATGGCCGATATCAACAAGTATTTTCATATGATAACTCCTATCCAAAATGCCCAAAAACTCTATCGCTAAACATTTTATAAACCGGCATTGGCATATTCCTGATTACTTTTGTTCCGATTTTATATTTCAGGTCATTGCGATTCTCTGTAAGAGATGCTTTATTCTCCGGATAATAACTATAGTTTAATTTCTTCTCCACAGTTCCCCATCTTTTTTTAAAGTTTATCAACCCGGAATTACCATAGGATGTTCTTCCGAAATCATAATATCCATATCCGTTTTTGCATGCGTCTTCAATACTTTTCCAGATAAAAGCATTATAAGGATGAGTTTCTAAATAATCCGTGTCAGCGGCACCGTATCCATAGAGAACAAAATCCCTGTAATATTCCATAATACCCCCTGCGATTATTTCATTATTAAACCGGGCAACATACAGAGAAATATAATCTCCCATTATATCGAAAAGATTTTTAAAAAAATTCCAGGGATGGCATGGAACCCCGATTTCTTTTTTAGTTATGCAATTCAATTCGTAGAATTTTTTTATATCTTCAATATTCTTAGTAGTTTCAACAGATACTCCTGATTGTTTTGATTTTTTTACCGCCCATCTGACGCTACCTTTGTCTAACTTTTGCCAGACCTGTTGAACATCCGGAGATAACTCTAAAATGTGTGTTGAAAAAGAATTGTGATGCTGAAAAATCTTAGAATCTATATGTTCCCTGATTTCAAAAGTGTCGACTTTCAAATATTCAAATAGATTGATCCCTTCTTTTAATATATCCTCATTCCCAATAATACCGCAAACATGGGAAAAAGGAACTGAACACAACCTGTTTCCGGTCAGCTTACTTTTTATATGGAAGATCGGTAACATCCCAACAATTTTTTTATTATCGTCCTTAAGAAAAAAATAATATGGCTTAAATCCGAATGTTTTTTCAAGGAATTTCTTCCATTCCGGTGTATGATATATACTTGATGTAGAACAGTTGTTTAAGAATTCTTTCCACTCCTTTTCTTTTACATTGTTTATAATTTCTGCCATTAATTATCTTACCGCCATCAGCATCTTTTTCCCTGTATTCAATGTAAAATCCATCATAAAATTGAAACTCCAATCTACTCCGTTCCCCCATCTTTCCGGGTGCGTCAAAATGTATAACCTGTCGATCCTGTTCCTATTTATCAACTCGACCATATCATCCGTACTGCTTGCTGAGCTCTGTGTATCCCGTCCGGGCATGAAATCTCTCATATTGTTTTTCGAGTTCCAGCTGCGCCCGGTGTCAGAAAAATAAGCAATATCCCTACCTGTGGATAGATATGCTTCCCCTATGATTCCAAAATTATTGAAATCATAAACTTTCCACAGGTCAGTGTCCCTGTATTTAGAAAGCGGGTTCCCGTGCATGCAGATTGTCTTTACATTGCAGACTTTCCTGAAGTCTGCAAGCTCATTTTCAAATAACCCTATTGCTTTTTTATTATCTCCTTTCGCCTTTCCGAGAACTTCATAATGATATCCCACTTCATGCCCCATTCCTTCTATCTCTTTTATAAGTTCGGGTCTGAATACATTGTCATTCATCCTGAAATAATATGTGGCCTTTATGCCAAGCTGCTTCTCTATCTTTGCCGTATTTCGTGCTCTTCCCGCTCTCCTGTCAATATCATGACGCATTATTGCAAAGCGTTTTGGCAGCTCTTTACATGAGAAATACTCTGCCAGCGTCAGGGTTGGGTAATTACTTGCGACTGCTGCACACAGATTGCGGAATTTTGCAAACGTAAAGTCAAGATTTAACATACACATCATTTTTAGGACACATTCAGGGATAGAATTTTTGAATCGTGTTCAAACATTGCGGCTCCTGCTCTTATTAGCCTGCATGTCAAATAGCATTGCAAATAGCAGGAATTGCATGCCCATAAGCATTATTAGTGCAGCAAGTAAAGGAAAGTTTTGTGAAACTGGAATATGATACCATTTTTGGATGAATATCCATAAGCTAAAAAGTACTCCAGCAGGCACAAGCACCATGCTTGCAAGATAAAACAATACCAGTGGATGAAAATCAAGTACAACATATTTCGTTTTCAAGCGCCATAAAAAACCTCTGAAATTCATTAAAGCGACTTTTAAAATATAACTGCCGTATTTGATTTTGGATTTCTCAAGTCCGTACCTGGCTGGCATCGCCACATCTTCAACCCTTATCCCGAATACGTTCAACTTTACTAGCATATCATTGCAATATCCGTAATACGGGTAAATTTCATCCAGATTCAACATTTGAAGCGCTTGTCTTGATATAGCGGTGTATCCGTTCTGCGGATCCATTATATGCCAGTATCCACTTCCTATCTTTGTGATCAACGTAAGCATTGCATTCCCCAGGAATCTCCAGTTGCTCATTCCTTTTCTGAAATCCTTGCTGATTAACCTGTTACCTTTTGTGTAATCTGCTCTTCCTTCAACTAGGGGGATAAGCAGGCCCGGAAGCCGATCAGGATCCATCTGATTATCTCCGGCCATAACCACAGCAATATCCATTTCTTCTTCAAAAGCCAATTTATAACCCGTAGCGATCGCTGCACCAACACCTTTATTCTTCGGATGCCGCACAGCCACTATTCTGGGGTCAGTCATTCGCTTCAGGATTTTAGGGGTCGTGTCATTGCTGCAGTCATCAATAACATAAATCCTTATTATATAATCCGGTATTCCTTTAAGGGTCTCTTCTATCAGCAGTTCTTCATTGTATGCAGGGACGACCACACAGATATTGTGACCTTTTAATTTATTTATATTAGATTTATCTTCATATTCAATATCAATGCTTTTTATTTTGAAGTTATTTTTTTCAGCCTGTATTAATATATTTTTTACAGCTGATCCATTCAGATTTTTCAGGTCAATGTTTTTTAAACAATCAATCGAAAAAGCAAGACATTCTTTTTTAGCAGGGTCTCCTCTTTTTAATATCAGAATATTTTGCAGGGAGTTAGAGATATTTGTTTTGCTTCTTGAACTGACAACAATATCGTAATCTTCATTCAATATTGGCTCTATTATCTTGGGGATCATTTCAGGTTCTTCATCAGCATCCATCATTACAATAATTTTTGCACCGTTCAGCCTGGCAAGTTCGAGGCCGGTCTTAAGTGAAGCATCCTTGCCAGAGTTCATTGGACGGACAACTTCAGCTCCGGCAAACTGAGCAATTTCTGCTGTACGGTCAGTGCTTATGTTATCTACTACGATGATACGGTCTGAATACTGACGAGCTTTAATGACATTGCTACCGATAATAGCTTCTTTATTAAATGTTTGAAAAACAGTCGTTATTGATCTGGTGTTATTATCATTTTTTTCAAACAAGTTCCTCACCTTTCTAAATAATATGTATCATTTTAATTAAAATCCAATTTATTTAATTGGTCACTCGAACCGTATTATGCTTATTAATCTACCATTCACACCGAACTCATATAACAACTCACCACAAGAATATAATAATTTTTTATTGCCACATCTCGTTTTTATGTAAAATCCCTTTCAGGAAATTATCGATTGTTATTTTATAATGACACTCTTCGTTTAAAAAACCTTATTTTCATTGTGGATTTTTTACAACATTGCCATTTATTGTTTTATAACGTCCCCGTTTTCATAACTTCCTTTAGTAGATTGTAATTACATTGTTATAAATTTTTCCAACGAGAAAATATATGTATAAAATTATCCGTTTAATACATTATGTCATTTGCGGTTGTACCGATTTCGAATGTTATCTCTATGACTTCAGCTACCGGTCTGGCCGAAGGTAATGTCTGTGCGACAATTTTATTGATATTCCTTCTTTCCTCAAAAGAAATATTATCCGCTTGCAGTTACTGGAATGATAAAATTTCCGGGATTTTTGATGCCATTATATCGCCATTACTGATAGTTTTTTTTTCTATTGTTATCTTCAAGATTACAGAAATTTTATAATGAAGGGTAGTATACCGAATAAAAATATATTATTAACTCCATGTGCTATTACAACAAATGGAAGACTTCTTGTTTTTTGAAAGCTAAATCCCAGTATTAAACCTGCAGAAGATGCGAAAAGAAATTCATAATAACCGGAATGTCCTGAATTCATAAAACCAAATATTATACTTGCTATAAGTAATCCGATTACTGGTCCTGAATTTTCTTCTATATTTTGCTGGAGTATGGACCTGAATATGAGTTCTTCGCCCAGTCCTATGAAAAATATCATTATAACAGACAGTTTAAGTAAATTGGATAAATTCGGTTCAGGGATCAGAGGATCTGGGATCAGAACAATGGATTCCCAGAACGCCAGTCCGATTCCCAGAAGAATCGATACTGGCAACAGATGAAGGTTTTTAGAAGTTAAACCAATATTAATCTTGCTTAGCCGCTGTCCTTTTATGATTAATATTATGGGAATAAACATTATAAAATATAAAGACGCAAGCCAGTATATAGTAAATGAAAAGAAAACAGGCAACGATAAATTGACAATGCGAAGCAGTGAGACCAGAGAAAGAGACTGAATAATTTTTTCCTTTTTTCTTGAAATTATTAATATTATTATTAAAATAAGATTTAACGAATGTACCACAACAGAGCTGAGCCTTTGACCCGAAAATAGAAGAACTTCCGCTATGATGACCAATAATATTGATAATATTTCATAATTATTTAAATTATATTTATCCACAAATACAAATCCCTAAATAGCGCCATTAAATTATTTTCCAGGAATATACTCTGATGTAATATGTGAGAAAATATTTATGATTTACTATTGTTTATGAAATAAAAAAGATAAAAGAAATCACATTTAGCCATTTCAAATAGCTATTAATATGTCTGCAGGGGCAATAGATCATGAGGATTAACAAGTTTATTTAGTTCCGGTAAGATCAGAATTTCCTCCGTATTTTGTTCTTGTGATCTGTCGGATACCCTGATATTTGAACTTATACCCAATTTTTCCCTTGCTTTCCCGATATGCGATAAAAGTAATTGCGATGCTTTTATCGGGTCTTCTTCGACAATGAACCTGGCGCCAAAGAGTTCCTCTGATTTTTGTGTCAGTAAAGTGACAACTTCCTGGCTTCCAAGGATAGGCGGCGCTCTCCCCAGGTGAACTGTAATACCCAGGGCTACGGAGCCTATTCCTATTGCTGCGGCCTTTTCAGCCACCCAATCAGCAGCAGAAGCAGCTATAGGTAGATCCTTCAAATGCAAGCCCATATTCTCTGCAAGTGCAATTGCAAGAAGCATAACTCTTGAGTTATCAACACAACTTCCGAAATGCCATACCGGAGGAAGCGGTTTCCCAAGACCTGAAATATCACCAAGCGCTTTTAATACTCCTTTTAATTTATCGCCTGCATATTCAATCGTGGCTTCAGGGGTAAGAAGTCCCCCTCTTGCGCATGCCTGCGCAGCACATCCTGTTGAGAAAATAAGTACATTGTGTTTTAATAATTCTTTTGCAATAGTTACCTGGCCAGACTCAGTCATGCCAGGGCTTATACAGCCCGCCAGCAGGACAATTCCATATATGTCCCCTGACTTTATACTATCAATTAATGGTTTGAATGGATCTTGCTGATTTATTTTAGCAAGTACATCAAGAACGTTCTCAACCGAAAAACCGGCCATAAGGTCATGAGGCTTTTCTTCGGGTAGAAAAATGTTATTTCCTCTTTTCGGGAAATTTTCTATCGCAGCATTAAGAATCTTCTTTGCGGCATCATCCGCGTTCTCTTCATCAAAAGGTATATGTTCAGCGCTCCGGAATCTTGCTTCTTTCATTGTTGAGATGATTTTGGTATGAAAATGCTTTGCAACATTCTCAATACTGGGATAAATGCACTGGACATCAACGACTATGGCTTCAGCAAGCCCTGTCGCTATTATGAGTTCCTGGTGAATGTTGCTTCCGGCAACTGGAATTCCATGTCTTATCAATGCATCGTTACCTGTGCAGCAGCAGCCTACTACATTTATTCCATTAGCACCAAGTGACCTTGCTTTTTCCAGAAGTTGTGTATCCTCGGAAAATTCAATGATCTTCTCGGAAAGAAGAGGAACATGACCATGTATAATCACATTTACCTTATCTTTTTCAAGCACATTGAACCCGATCCTGGAAGAGAATATCTTTGGTGTGCCAAAAAGCACGTCCTGTAATTCCGCACCGATTATAAGAGATGAAATATCAGCAACTCCAAGCCTTGCCGCATGCAATACGTACGCAGTGGGATCCGACATGGTCCCCATAGTGGTTTCATGCCCCGAATCCAGCAATTCCCGACCTACTGATGCCGGCATTACTCCAAGATTTGAAAGGTCACTAAAAACATCAACCGGATAATATGATTCGGCAAATCTCATGTATTTTTCATCGCCCAGGATGTCCGAGATTGCCAGTTTTGCGGTAGCACTGGCCATAGCTTCGATCCTCAATTCGTTGCAATTAATTTTCCGTGCGATCGATTCTAATTTTTTGGGTTCTTTGATCCGATATGATGTTTTGTTCAGGACTGTTTTTTGAAGCGTTGATGCTATATGCACGGCATGTGAAGAATGTGCTGCTGTGCCTCTTCCTATCATCATAAGAAGATTTCTTGCTGCAATTGTATCTCCACTTGCGCCGCAAGTTCCTTTTAATGAACTACCGGAAATCCTGCAAGGTCCCAGCATACATTGCTTACAGCATATCCCTCTTGAGCCAAAATTACATTTTGCTTTCTTGCATTCTCCGGTACTATAATTACCATTCCTGTCGAAAATGGTTTCTATTCCAAGCACATGTGCGTGCTTGATCATTTCACTGGTTGCATTATCGGTTATCTCCTCATTATTCATAGAGCCTCCATGATAATGCCTCTTCACATGTTTACGCCTTCTATGTTAAAATAGTACTCCTGTTTATATATTTCAAACGATGTTGAAAAAGGTATTAAGATTGAAATCTTTTAAAGCTATTATAATTTGTAAAAATATTTAAAATTTAAAACACATTGGAATTGAATATGAGCCTGATAGTAGTAGCAATAGGTGGGAATGCAATATTAAACCCGGAAAAGGGAAACCCGAAAGAACAGGAGAAAAAAATAGACGAAACGTGCAGAGAAATCGCCCGGATAGTCCGGGAGGGTAATGATGTGGTTTTGACGCACGGCAACGGTCCCCAGATAGGAAATATCCTTGCGATGCAGGAAGAATGCGGACTTGTTCATCCCCAGCCGCTTGATATATGCGGGGCACAGACCCAGGGCATGCTCGGTTATTCACTGCAGCAATCTCTTGCGAACATGCTGTCAGATATCGAAATTAAGAAAGAGGTAGCCACAATCATAACCCAGGTAGTTGTTGATGGATCCTGCGATTCGTTCAACAACCCGACTAAGCCGATAGGTCTTTATTATCCGGAAGAAAGGGCACAGAAAATGATGGCTGGGGGTATAAAGATGATACATGATAAAAAAGGGTACCGCAGGGTGGTTCCTTCCCCAATGCCGGTCAGAATCGTGGAAGAAGGCTTAATCAAGAAGCTTATTTCTGAAGGCGTATTGGTTGTCGCAGCAGGTGGAGGAGGCATCCCGGTTATTGAGGATAACGGTTCACTCATAGGGGTTGAAGCCGTTATTGATAAAGACCTGACAGGCAGCCTGATGGCAAAAGATATCGGGGCTGAAACTTTGTTGATCCTTACGGATGTTGAAAATGCAGCATTGAATTACGGAAAAAGCAACCAGGTCGACCTCCACGAAATAACAGTTTCCGATGGTGAGCGATACATAAAAGAGGGACATTTCGGAAAAGGAAGCATGGAACCGAAGATGCTTGCTGCCGTCAGGTTCGTCAGGTCAGGGGGGAACTGCGCGATCATATCAAGCCTTGATAAGGCACTTGTTGCACTTGCCGGAAAAGCCGGCACAAGAATTATTACTGATTAATACATTATTTACAATAATACTGTTATCTAATGCAAAAGCTGGGATTTCATTTCCAATTTTTTCCCGTTCATTTCATATTTTAGAGGAATTGTGAACTGGAATATCGATCCCTTCCCCGGTTCGCTTTCTATCCATATATTCCCGCCATGGGAATTGATTATTCCCTTAGATATCGCAAGACCAAGACCCGTTCCTTCAGCTTTCTGTGAGTTCTTGGAATATATCTGGACAAAAGGTTGGAATAACTTTTCCTGATCTTCTTTTTTGATCCCGATACCAGTGTCTTTTACTTTAACACATGCGTTTTCATCGTTGTACGATACTTCGACATCTATCGTGCCTTCAGGAGGTGTGAACTTAATAGCATTATTTATAAGGTTTATTACTACCTGGGTAATCCTGTCCGTATCCATTATTATTTCCGGAATTATTTCGGGGATGACTCCTCTTAAATTAAGATTGATTTTCTTTTCATCGGCTTTTAGCTTCATAGTTTCTACCGCATTTTTAACCAATTCATTAAGATTTGCCTTATTCTTGCTAAATTTCATGACACCTGCATCCAGTTTTGAAATATCAAGAACATCTCCTATCATACGGTCAAGTCTTGAAGTATTCCTCATTATCATTTCAAGTCCCGTTTTTTGTTTTTCGTTTATTGCCCCGAAGTATCCTCCAAGGATCATCTGGAGTTGAGCTTTCATGGGTGTGATAGGCGTCTTCAATTCATGAGATACCACACTCAGGAACTGGGTTTTTATTCTCTCTGTATTCTTAAGGTCCAGATTAGTCTGGATAATTCGCTCGAAAAAGCGAGCATTTTCAATAGCCAGTGCAAACACACCGACCATAGACAACGTCAGGTTCATGTAATGCTGCAAATGCTCAGGTATTGAGATATTATCCACTTCGATTACTGCTACCGCCCCCTCCGCCGAACCGACCTTGAAACGAAATCCGCGGCCTGATACAGTTATTTCGGAAATTTGATTGAAATTCACCAGTCGCTCTATAACTTGCGATTCATTCTCGACCGGAGGACTTGACCAGAGCCGGCCAGCTTTACCATCCATTAATGACATATAATGAACCTGACCTGGAGCAAACAACATCGTTAATAACTCGATTAATTTATTAACAACAGAGTCCTCCTTTTCCGAGCGTGGTAAATTACTTAGCAGGTCTAAAGCCATAGCATAATTGGATGTTTGTCCCGATAAGACGGAGATCTTTTTCTGTACAAATTCAAGTTTCCATGACAGGACGATTTTTGAAATATTGAGTCTGAAATAGTCCAATCCAACAGGTAGTATCTCAAAAGGGCGACCGATAAACTCTGCGAATTCACGCAGCAATTCATGGCTTCCATCATCAACACCGGTATCTAAAAGCAGCAGACTGGTGACAGACTCCCTGAAATAGTCCTGCGCTATTGCTTGCGTAAAACCCCATTCGTTGATCCTGTTCCGCCAGTTCAACAAATATCTCGGTGTCACCAGATAAAAGCCTTCCTGCTGATACATGTCAACTATATCCTTGCTCAAGAACATGTAGAAGCATTGTTCTATTTCTTTGAGGCAGAGCTTTTCAGGATCAAACCGGATTTTTTCAAATCTTTTGACACAATTACAGGCCAGTATTACAACACTGTTGCATTCTGCGGGAAAATTCCATGAATCAGGTTGAATATAATGCCTGCCAGATATGAGATTACATCCGGCAGGATAAGTGGCGATGTGCACATCATGAAATCCTTCGGTTCTTATTGCAGATGCAAGCTCTCCGGCTATAAAATTGCAAACCATTATACATAGTTTATTCGCCATAATCTTTTAGCCATTCCAGTGGATAATTTCCCCATTTGTGAACAGCTTCAGATATTGCCAGCAAAATCTCATCAGATACTTGCCATGGAATTTCTCCATGATTATCGGATAGAATAAATCCGCCGCCAGTACCGGCCCGGGCAATGGCCTTCTTTACTTCATTCTCCGCCATTTCAGGCGTCCACCGGCACATTTCGATCCCGTTTAGATTACCAAGTACGGTGAGCTTTCCTTTGCAGGCGGATTTCATCTCACCTATGTCTTCAAATGTGCTGGTCCCGATAACTGCTGTACCGGTTCGCGCTACATCATCCACTAAGGTTAAGCATCGTCCGGACCCGAAGTGCGTTGCAGTAGGTCCTTTGATCCTTGCGATCGTTCGCCTGGCAATTTCAAATCCAGTTTTCAGGTACATATCCCTGGGTATAATGGTTGTTGAAGAAACCGGGTCAAAATAACATATAGCGGTTGCGCCTGCTTCGAGCTGAGAGTTTGCCCATTCCACGCAGAACTCTTCGTTCAGCTTGATCAGCCTGGCAAACAGATCAGGCTGCTCATACATTAGTTCCAGATACTTGTCAAAGCTCATTTGCATTACAGGCAGCGAGAAGGGTGATATCACGATACCTATGATGGGAGCGTCAGCGCCAACCTGTGCTTTCAACATTCTTATAGTTTTCAATACCTTTTGCAGGCATGGGGTCTCTTTTACTTCAGGCTGCTTTAAATTCTTGATGTCCTGGAAAGATCGTATGAGAGGTGTGCCGGAATTAGGCGGCCCATCATCCCGGTAGATCACCTCGGCACCCCATGCTTCTACTTCGATGGCGGCATAGAATAAACTGTCTAAACAATCATGTCGATATTTTGCCCGCATTCGAAGCTGTCCTTCAACAACATTTTCCGCACAAGAAAAATATTCCTTGATGGGCATTCCCAATTCTTTTGCGCCATGCATTGTCAATAGTAAAAAGAACGGCACACGGTCCGGCTCTTTTTGACTTAATGCAGTCAATACTCGTTCTAAAGATTTCATGATAATCCCCTGTCCATCTCTTTTACCTTTTCAATCGCTTCAGATGCGTTTCTACACATAGCATGCGCACCTACTTCTTTCCAGAGATCGCTATCGAAGAGGAACGGTGCGCCACCTACCAGGATCTTTGCATTTGAACCGGTTTGATCTAACATTTCCCGTACTCTTCTTACTTTCAGGGCAGATGGTAACATAAGAACAGAGATCAAAATCAACTTAATGCCATCATCCTTGACTCGCTTTACAAGATCGTCAGCTGTTACATGGCCATAATCCAGCAGTTCGAATCCGCTGGCACGAAGAACCGAATAAACGATACGCTTTCCCAGAAAGTGATAATCTTCCAGCACTGCGATCGCCATCAGGGGCTTGTTCTTACGATCTGGGTCGGCAGGCGGCAAAATTATATCCACTAATTCCTCGCAAATACGTCCGCTCATATATACCTGAGATAATGCTACTGTTCCTTCTTCCCACCCATTCCCGATCCGTTCCAGGGCGGGTACAACGAGGTTTTCCACCCCATTTATCGGTGTAGATAATGTGAGAGTCTCATTCATAATTTTTTTGGCTGCTACTCTGTCAAGTGAAAGAAGTGCCCTGGTGAAATCGTCAATATTTGCTTTTTTTTCATTCATAGTCTTTTTCCTGATTTATTTATTATAATAAATTCATTTTCGATTGCTTCAAAAAACCGTGGTAACGATTGCTGTGATTTTAAATAAATGTTGATTGTGCACCATATGATATGTACTTAATAATGATAATTATGATTTTGTTTATGTATATAATTTTTCATTCTTTAATTTTTTTATTATCATCATACTTCAGTTACGCCTTAAGAATGTTTCAGAATGACTTATATATGAATAACATATTTGAATTATATTATGGCGGGAGATAATTCAAATAAGGTTATAGCATTTTTTTTCTGTTCTTTAATAGTTAATCTGTTTATTATTTATTTTATCAATAAAGAAAGATACATATATTATTGGGATTTTAACGGTTACTGGAATTTTTGGCAACATTTGAGCAACTTATTCAAAAATAATCCAGTGGAGGCAATCACAACTTTATTTTATTCCATTCGTTATTATGAATATAATTTTCTTCCGGTATTTTTCCTGCTGCCGTTTAACTTCTTATTCGGCAACGGCAGACTAACATATATCTTATCGATAGCAAATATTTTTGCCGTCCCGTCAATAATTATGCTGGGTATTTTGATAGGGCGGATCACTGAATCTGTTGAAAAAAAGTCCGTTGTGTTTTTATCAATATTATTTATCATATCCTTTCCACAATTGTGGATTCCTGTCCTATACGGCGAACCGGGTATCGCAGGTCTCTTAATAATCAGTTTGATTCTTATTATCCATACCGGGAAACCAATTGAAACCCAGAGTCTTTCAAATTTAATATTGCTTGGTCTTCTCCTGGCTTTTTTGGTTCTGCTGCGCCGGTGGTATTTTTTTTGGGTAGTCTCTTTCTTCATTGCTGTTGCCCTCGAAAGAATCCTGTTGTATCGTTTGGATATAAGGAAATATTTGCCCGTTGCCAAAAGAATTTTTATTGTTGGTTTTATTTTCATGGCATTGCTATTCATATTAGCGCTGCCGATCGTTAACAAAATGCTTTTTACCGATTATAAAGATATATATTCCGCATATAAAATAAGCAGTTCGTTCGCAGATTTTATATATCAATTCTATAGCCATTTCGGGTTAATTTTTATAATGCTTTTTATATTAGGATTTATTAAATTATTCAAAAAAAGAAGGGAACTTACCATATTTTTGATGATACAACTTATTTTTACCTTTTTACTTTTCTCTAAAATCCAGGATATGGATATGCAACATTATTATGTTCTTCTTACAACGATAATTATTTTTATAGTAACCTTTCTAATATATGTTTTTAATAATCTGACAACAAAAATAAATAAAACAGTATTCCTGGTATTTCTGTTCTCAATATTATTCATTAACTTTTCAGTAGTTTTTGTTCCGGGAGCATCGGGTGTTTTTGAAGATGCCGATTTCATGTTCTCAGGTTCGCGATGGTACCCTTTAGAACGAAATGATATACCCCAAATAAATAAGTTGTTAGATATACTGGAATATGACCTGCTGAAGAATGAAAGTGATTCTATCTATGTTATAGCAAGCTCAAGTATTTTAAATGATGACATTCTAAAGAATGCATGCCTCGGTAAAAGAAATGTTGTTTTGTGCAGTAAAATTTTAGCAACCAACCATGTTGATAAGAGAGATGGATTTCCCAATCAATTTTTTAATGCAAAATATGTTATTATAACCGAACCGATCCAGTATCATTTAAGACCGGATGACCAGAGATTAATCGGAATCATATCCGACCAGGTATCAAATCAAAGTAATAATTTTAGCACATATTATAAAAAGTTAGATTATAAATTTATTCTTGATAATAATGTTAAGGTCTTTATTTATGAGAAAGTTAAACCGTTTAATAAATCTGATTTATATGCAATCTCACAATTGTTTATAGATTATTATCAAAATAATAAGGATATTTTTATAATAAAAGAGGAAAATACTTTTAAATAGTATTAAGACAGATTCTTATCAAGAGGTTAGGTTATGAAGACAAAAGTCATAATAATGGGGGCTGCAGGACGTGATTTCCATAATTTTAATGTTTTTTTCAGGGATAATGACGATTATAAGGTCGTAGCATTCACTGCTGCGCAAATTCCGGGTATATCCGGGCGCAGTTACCCTGAGCAGCTGGCAGGGCGGCTGTATGAGAAAGACATACCTATCTATCCTGAAGAAAAATTGTCACAAATCATTAAAGAGAACAATATAGATCAGGTAATACTTGCATATTCGGACCTCTCGCATGAGACCGTTATGCAAAAAGCCTCTCTTGTCCTTGCAGCAGGTGCGGATTTTCGGCTGATGGGGACAAAAAGCACAATGCTTTCCTCAAAGAAGCCGGTGATATCGGTATGCGCGGTCAGAACAGGTTCTGGCAAGAGTCCCACTTCGCAAAAATTAGTAGATATATTTAAGGAAAAAGGTATCAGTGTAGTTGTTGTGCGCCACCCGATGCCGTATGGGGACCTTTTGAAGCAGGAGTGCCAGAGGTTTGCATCAATGGAGGATTGTGTGAGGAATGAATGCACGATAGAGGAGAGGGAGGAATATGAGCCCTATATCTGCTGCGGAACAGTTGTTTACAGCGGAGTTGACTTCCGGAAGATACTAAAAGCGGCTGAAAATGAAGCGGATGTCATCATATGGGACGGCGGGAATAACGATATCCCGTTTTTTAAACCCGACCTTCATATCGTTATTGCGGACCCTCACAGGCCGGGGCATGAACTTACGTATTATCCCGGAGAAGTGAATGTCCGCCTTGCTGATATAGTTATCATTAATAAAGTGGATTCGGCGCGAAAAGAAGATGTGGAAACAGTAGTCAGGAACGTAATATCTATAAATAATGATGTAAAGATCATAAAAGCCAATTCGGTCATTACTGTTGAAGATCCCGAAGCAATAAAAGCAAAAAGAGTCCTTGTTGTTGAAGACGGTCCCACACTCACCCATGGGGGGATGGCTTTCGGGGCCGGTATAATTGCAGCGAAAAAATTCGGGGCAAAAGAGATCATTGACCCGCGTCCATACGCAGCAGGCAGCCTGCATAATATTTTTCATGATTTTCCTCATCTTGGCACCGTACTTCCTGCCATGGGATACGGCAGCAGCCAGATAAGAGAACTGGAAGATACAATAAACGCTTCTGACTGCGATACCGTTATAGCAGGCACGCCAATAGACCTTGGCAGGCTATTGAAGCTTAATAAGCCGGTTGTCAGGGTAAGATACAAAATCGAGGAACTGGATGAAACACTTGAAGAAATTATTGATGAGTGGTTAAAAACGTGTGAATGGCCGGATAGGCTGCACAAAAAGTTAAATAAACAATAATGTATGTATATGGCTTGAATCATTATGGCATATTATAGTATAATTGTGTGCCATAATTATGCGGCTGTGGTCTAGTGGCTATGACAGGGGCTTCCCAACAATTTTTGTACGCATGGCAAAAATTAGGAAACAGCCTCTAACCCGGGTTCAAATCCCGGCAGCCGCATCTAATTACGTGATACAAAAATATAACCGCAGATAAACGCGGATTTGTTTCTACGCTTTCTGGAAATCTATTGCTATGCGGTTATTTTTTTCAAAATATTGTTATCTTATTGTTGTGCAACTCTATGAATATGCTATTATTCACATCCTTGTTTATCCTCTTGTGAAATCTAATTTATCAATGAAAGAAAGATGTTATGGTAAAATCAATAATTCTAATAATTATAGGGCTTGCAATTATTTTTTCGGGTTGCATCGGAAGCAAAGATGTTACCCCGGCATTCAAAGCTATACCCGAAGTGCAGCAATTCTTAAGTGAGCATCCGACAGCTAAAATAACGACGACTTATTGGTCAAAAGAAGAAGTGGAAAAATCAGCAAATGAAATAAGTCAACAGTGCGGTCAAACTATAACGCCTGAGGCTATGTATAAAGCGATGGTTAGCGAAGGAGATTTAATGATTATTTCATGGATTAATGCCAAAAATCAGATTGTAATTTGTTCAACAGCTGCAGGCAGTGATGCAGCATCATCAAAAGCAACACCTGCTTACACCACAGTAATTCCACTGGTAACCGCATCAACTGTAACATCAACCCCAGCTATATTATCTGAAAAACAAAAATTGCAATCAGATATAAATAATGCACCCTACAATATAAGTGAATATAAAGAAAATATATTTGATTGTTCTAATATGGCGGCTCTACTTCATGATTGGTTAGAAACTCAAACACAAACAAAATGGAAAGTGGAAGTATGGTTTGGGTGTGAATCTCCAGCCTGTAAAGAAGGTCACGAATGGCTTGAAGTAACTGGAAAAGAATCTAATTATACAATTGAAGTAACATCAAAAAAGATAGTAGATTATTTGGGAAACTCTAATAAAAGTTATAGGGAATATTATTCTTATTTCAACAGGCATTATAGTTCTTTGCCTAAAACCACTGGTGGATATATAGAACCAAGGGAAAATATATATCCGAAAAGATGGTGACCATAAGAAAAGCATCCCGGGTACATTTTGCAACTTTGATGCTTCATCATAGGCTTTAATTGCTTCTGCAATGGCAGTATAAATGAAAAAAATATTAAATATATAATAAAAATATTTTTTCCATCCTGTTAATACTATTTAAGAGCAAGTGCGTAAGCTCTATAATAATGAAAAAGCAGTTAGTATGAAAGAAGGTAGAACTAAATGAAAGATAGATTTAAAGGATTTGGTGAATTGTTTTCTGACAATAATTTGTCTCTGTATATTACTCTACTTTATTTTATTATTACTTTTTTTTTGAGTTCTTTTCTTGAAGTTCCAGTTCAAAATGATTCTTTTGGATATTTACATCATGCAGAAAAATTAGCAACTGGCAATGGCTACGATAATCCTTATCAGCCTCCTGGCTTTTCTTTATTAATATTCATCTTTGAAAAATATTTTCATATTGAGGGATTTTTTGCCGGGAAAATGATTTCAATAATTTTTTCAACAATTTTCATATACATTACATATCTTATCGTACAAAAAATATTCAATGATAATAAAACAGCCATTTATTCCCAATTACTAGTTGCATCAAATTTTGTTGTAGTTTCATTCTCTATTGAGCCGATGAGTGATATAATGTTTGTCACTCTTTTTTATATATCCATATATTTTATATTAAAAGATTTTAATAACCCGTCTTATAAATCCTTTTTGTTTGCAGGAATTTTTGGGGGATTAACATATCTAACAAGAACTACAGGTTTAAGTTTATTAATAGCCATACCTGTTCTTGTTATATTTTTATTGAATATAAAAATTAAAAATCGAATATTATTAATATTAATATATATTATTAGTTTTCTGGGAGTTGCCTCGCCCTGGTTAATAATAAATTATTTGAAGTCCGGTTCGCCATTCAGTAATGAACTTTATTATAGTGTAGCCTACGAAATGTATGGTGGTGGCAATTACAATCTATTCTATGAAAGGGGTAGTTTATATGATTCATTGACTGCGGTGATTTTATCCAATCCGAAACTATTCATAATGCACTGGCTAAAAACTAGCCTTGATGGAATAGATTTGATTATCAGAGAGGTTTTAAATCCTCTTGTTGGAT
>Ga0172443_1016_pt1 | contig 63376 bp, 66 predicted proteins | sample MayberryNE_Catta_6_FD_114741 | JGI IMG/M metagenome (GOLD analysis project Ga0172443, IMG submission 114741) | reverse complement strand
CCAGATACAGCTCAGATTTAAACCCAATAGAACAAGAATGGAGATCTTTTAAAAAAGAGATTCACAACAAAATCATTATGGTAAAAGAAAGGCTAACTTCTGCTGTTGCAGAGGGGATTGCAGCTATATCGTCACCAAAAGGTTTATTGTCAAAATATTTCCCAGTTTTATTCGGGCAAAATTAGTATGATTGACTATACCTCTACAAAAAATTTCTCCATATTTTTATATTCCATACGAGCTGGATATATTTCTCAACAACATCCCATCCATTTCCTACAGACCCATGGAAGCAGCTTGGCGCCCACATATTTTCGCCACACCATTCCTTAAGATCACGTCCTATAAAATAAAGGCTTGTTATAATAATAATTGTGTCAATGCATAATGATTATCAATGCATTTGATCGATAGATTTATAGGTTAATTGAATGTATGGCTGCCAAAGAGCAATATTCTGATAAAATGAGGAAGCAAAATATCCATATGTGTTCATTTTTCCATGATGAGAAAGGATTGATCGAGCCCTACACAGAGCTTCCGGCTATGGCTCTTGCAGTAGTTGGATTTATTGTTTTTATCGCAGTTGTGAGCCAGGCCTATACAGCATACCAGGAAAAATCTTTCATTGCAGAACATTACCAGGATGCAGCAAATCTTGTCCAGAAGCTTAGCAGAGATAGTATGCTGACAGGCGGCCGGCCAGGGATCATTGATTCAGGAAGACTTGAAACTCTGAATACCGCTGAAATATTTCAACAATACGGCTCATATTACAATTTTATGTTCAAAATCGATTCGGATTCAGAAAAAAGGACATACAGCGTTGTATTTAAAGACCCTGATTCCGGTGAATCGAAAATCGGTATATCTGCATCAATACCAATGACGGTCAGGTTCAATGATGTTGAGGAACAGCCAGGTACCCTGACAGTAAAAATATGGAGAAAAGATGAATAGAAAGAAAATCAATTTTTATAATGATACAGGGGGTTTCTCCACGGTTTTCGATATTCTGCTATTTCTTATTCTGATATCTATTTCTGCAATGATCCTTCTCCCTTCGATCACAGGTAGTACCCAGATCAAGTCGGCGCTTGAATCAAAGAGCCAGAGAAACTCAGGCGATACGCTGCTCACGCTATTGAATGGAAGGGTAGATGAATTTGAATACATAGTGGCAGGCGACCAGCTGGATGCGCTGGCAGGCCCGCTCAATAATTCCCGGGTTTATATTGCGGGAAAAAGAACAATTGCAGGCAAGGAACTAAAACATAAGACATTTTCAGATATCGCGGCTGAAAATGCGGCCGTGCAGTGGGTTATCTATTACAACGGAACAAGAACGCAATTCAATTTCATGATGACAAATTACTCTGGCAGTTCAAGAAATATCATGAAAAATTATCTTGATGATCAAATCGGAGACAGGTATAATTACAATTTTACCGTTTTATGGCGGCCTTTTGCCGGCGTGCCTATCGGGGGAGATCTGCATATAGGGGAATCTGTGCCCGATAATGCATATGTCGAATCGGCATATATCACAATGCCTTATCATGTCGGGCTTTCACGCAAACAGGTGGAAGATCTCATAGAGGATAATTTCAATAATAGCAAATCCGGGAATCTTTCATTAACACTTGAAGAATTGAAAAACAATAAAACGATACGCAGTATGGTCGAGAACGAAATATCTAACCGTATTAACGATGTTATTAACGATACGATCGGCAATTCCGTTGACTTGATAGTTGATGAACAGCTGGGGCCTGTTCTTGATGATGCAAGGAATAAGATGATCGAGGATGTCAACAGCCTGTTAGTGAATTCTGAAATATCATTGGATCAAGAAATAAATGATGAGATAAATTATACTCTGGATACTGTGGGTGCTAATATAACAGGTACCATGGCAGATAAACTTAAATCTTATCTCAAAAAAGCTGCAAAGGAAGAAATCCAGGCTTCTTCAGCCGGGGAGATAAAATCGTTTACGACTGAAATTGCGGATATGTATGTAAACAATGCCATAACGGTAATTGAAGCAAAAGACAGGATATTAATAGAAGTATTCTCACGCATAAATATTAACCGTGCGCAGGCAACACTGTCCCTCTGGGAGAAAAGAAAATGAAGAAATCACATTTCTTTAGCGCTTTTCAATTAAATTTAAATAATATGCTGTATGGTTTATTTTACACTACTGGCCAAACCATTTTTCTCAAATAAGCAACTGTTGCACTTTTGCACACAGTTATATAGTTGAAGAACATATAATTAATTATAATAACCTTGTAGAAGGCGTTGTCAAATGAATAAAATCACGACAATAGAAACAATGGAAGGAATATTAAACGAAATTAACAAAACCAGCATGACCAATACATCGGTAATAGCAAGCAGGGACGGTTTATTAATATGCTCCACATTGTCCGAACAGAACCAGGCACAAACATTGGCTGCCATGTCTGCTACCATGATAGGTGCGGCCGAAATAGTGACAAACCAGCTTGGGAAAAGCGTTCCTGACAGGGTAGTAATTGAATCGAAAAACGGAACATTCATAGGAACCGGAGCAGGGCCAAAAGCATTGCTCTTAGTTACGACAGGACCGGAAATAAATCTGGGATTGATACTTATTGAAATGAAAAAAGCATCCGAAAGGATAAAGGAAGTCCTTGAATAACTCTCATTTCGGCCTATAATATTCCCATTTAAGAAGTGCCTGCTTTAACTCCTTGTTCTTCCTGGCAAATTCATCAAGGTCAATACCATCCATTGTCGCTTCTATTGCCTGCATTACAGCTTTTGCGCCTGCGCGTGTTCCTTCCGGATGTCCGTGAATACCCCCGCTTACAAGTAATGTGCAGTCATTTCCAAGGATATTCATAACCGATGGTATCAATCCGGGATGAAGCCCGCCCGATGAAACAGGAAGCGCAGGTTTTATTGAGCCCCAGTCCTGGGAGAGCATATCCCCGTCCGGAATGTTAGAGTCACGCAGCACGTTAGCGATCTGCTTGACCTCTTTTTTTCCTCCGACAAGTTTCCCGACCGCTGTGCCGCAATGAATTTCATCAACACCTATCAGCCGCATGAGCTTGGCAAGGAAATACATGGTCAATCCGTGTCTGGGATTCCTGTCAAAAGCCGCATGCATCGCACGATGGGCGTGTATGGCTATTCCAAGGTCCCCGCATTCATCCCGCATTGTCTGGACAGACGCTGTCCCGCAAGTGACAACATCGATCATAGCGAACCTCCAGCCTGAATCATGAAGCAATTTTGCTTTTCTTATCATTTCTTTTGTCTCGCCTGTGATATTTAAAAGGGCATCCTTCTGTTCACCGGTCTCCTTTTCAGCTTTATCCCGCAGTTTTGCCATCCGGGAAAGCCTGTCTTCAAAGCGGTTAAAAGATGTGGATGTAAGGTTCTCATCATCCTTAACAAGATCGAATCCTCCCATCCAGGTTTCATATGCAATGTCAGCATGTTCCTCAGCACTAAATCCGATCTTGGGTTTTGGTACTGCACCCGTGATGGGGCGTTCTTTTATTTTCAATAAGGACCTGATCCCCTCAATCCCATGGTATGGCCCTTTGAACGATCTGATATACTGACCTGGTAAGGACACATCCATAAGCCTCAGGTTTCGAAGAGCCTTCATCCCGAAGATATTACCTGCTATCCCGCTAAGGAGCTGCGGGGCGTTTTCCGGTTCCCAGAGGTCCGCAGGATATGCAATTTTTACATATTTACCGTTTAATTCAAATGCGCGAGCTTTGATTTTTTCAACCCTTGCGGGCAAATCATGCAGGGTTGTCCATGTACCTGCAGAACTCTCGGAAGCTATCCTCCCGATCGCTTCACTGGCAGTAATCCCTGCTGCAGGTTCAAAATAATATAAGCATATCAAATCATCTTTTGCAGGAGTATAATTTAAATCCACGAATTCATTATACCAGTCAATCTTCTCAGTCATTTAATCACCTTATCAGCCTATTATTTTAGAAATTGAAAGATTTAACTGTCAGATGTGGAACGTTTTGATTTGTACATTACAAAACACACATAAAGACATATTTATAACAAACAAAATCATATAATAATCAGAGTAACAAACCCATGAAAATAATTGCAATAACAGGAAAAGGCGGAACAGGAAAAACAGCCGTAGCCGGGATGCTCATCAGGCATATCTCACAAATGAAAAAAACCCTTCTTGCGATCGATGCAGACCCCGACTCAAACCTTCCCGATGTGCTCGGCGTAAAGGTGGATAAGACAATAGGCGATATGCGTGAATTCATGCTGCAGGAGAGGGATAAATTGCCCCCTGATACCAACAAGGAAAGCCTGCTTGAATCAAAGGTTTATGAAGTACTCACTGAGACGCCGCGTTATGACCTTCTCGTGATGGGTCGTCCTGAGGGTTCGGGATGCTACTGCTTTGCCAATAATCTTCTTCGCGGTATCATGGACAGGATCCTTAAAAATTATGATTTGACGGTAATAGATACGGCTGCAGGGCTTGAACACCTCTCGCGCCGGATTATCCGGGACGTTGATGAACTGCTTGTAGTCACTGACGGCTCACGCAGGGGTCTTCAGACTGCACAGAGAATACGCGAACTTGCAAAGTCCCTTAACCTTAATGTCAAGCAAATGCATGTGATTGCGAATAAGGTTACACAGCAAAATCAGGCGCAGATCGAGGAATATGCACGGGAATTAAAAATGGATCTGGTGGGAGTTGTGCCTTTTGATGAGGTACTTGCGAGATTTGACCTTGAAGGAAGGCCGCTTGCCGAATTGCCAGAGGATTCGTTGGCTTTTAAGGCTGTGGGTGAAATAGCAAAGAAAATGGGGCTATAAACTGATATCAGGAGAACTCTATGCCGTAGCCGCTGCATTTTGCTGGTCAGTGGCTGCTGTGTTCTATAAAAAAGGCATTGGGGCGGGTGCAATACCTGCCGTACTCATACGCACTTTTTTTGCTATGCTTTTCTTGTTAATACTTTTTTAGTAAGCAGGGGAGGACATTTTGAATTTACACTCATGGGATTTATATTACTGTTAAGCGCAATTTTATTGAAAGAAAAAATCCAACCTGTGGTCATTATCGGTACTATATTAATAGTGATCGGTATATGGATACTCAGCAGGAGCCACAGTACTGCGGGCGAGAAAAACATCAGACTGGGTGTTTCAGTAGCCGTGCTTGCGGCATTTTTATATGCTTTTTCCATAGTTGCGACAAAGACCGGTCTAAATGAGATCGACCCCTTCCAGTCAGCACTTATCAGTATGCCTGTACCGTTAGCATTATTATACCTTTATTATTCAATGAATAAAGGTGTAAATATGACAGTAATACTTGGAACAGGCGCTACGATAGCAGGTATATTGATAATATTATAATTCTAAAATCAATCCGGAAAGACCCCATCACCTGCAAAGATCTTCTTTGCTTCATCAAGTGTCAGGTCAGATGGCGGTATGATAATTTCACTTGGCTGTATCACTTCATCGGCTATCTTTTTACCATTCTTTCGGACATAATCCGAAAGTTTCTTGAATTCGCTCCTGAAAACTTTCTCGTCCCCTTTATTAACGATTTTCACAATATTGTTATCTATCCTGTTGACTTCATCAATATGCTTTTTATCAAGTTCGTATTGACCTTCTCCCATTAATCTCACGATCATTTTCCCATCTCCTTCTTTAGCGCTTCAAGCTGTGAGTCGACCTCACCTTTTGCCTTGATCTTTGAAAGCTCGCGGTCTATATCATCCTGTGAGCCGCCGATTACATCTTCAAGCGTTCCTGATTCCACAAGCTCATCAAGTGCAGAAGAACGAGCTTTCATATTTTCAGTCTTGTCTTTCGCGCGCTGGACTGCTGTTCCCACATCGCTCATTTCCTCGCTGATACCGCTGACCGACTCAGTGATCTTTACCTGAGCTTCAGCCGCACTGTACTGGGCTTTTATAGTTTCTTTCGTGGAACGGAAAGACTCTATTTTTGCAGACAGGCGTTTTTCTGTTGCAACCAGTTTATCCTGCTGGTTCTTGACATCTGCGATCTGCTGTGTGAGACTTGCAATTTCGGCAGCAGATGTGCCCTTTCTCTCAAGTGCGATCTTTGCCAGGTCTTCTCTTCCTGCTTTTACTGATTCGCGTGCCTGGTCATCCAGTTTCTTGACATTTTCTTCCAGTTTTAACTTCTGCAGTTCAAGCCGCTTTTTTGCAGTTGTTACTTCAGCAACACCGCGCTTTACGTTCTGCAATAATTCGACCTGCTTTTCATATGAATAATCAAGGGTTTCTCTCGGGTCTTCAAATTTTCCCAGAATCTTATTAATCTTTGATTTTATTATCGTGCTTGTTCTATCTATTAGCCCCATAATTTTACCTCCAATACCTATTATTTTATTCACCTAAATAGTTTTTTCATCAATAAAATGGTACCCACAGGGCTCATATCCCATTTCCCATTTCGTTCTTGGATATTTTCTGCATTGAGGAGGTCTCAGGCCGTGGATTGTGCATATGGATTTATTTGAACCGTGATTCTCAAATCTTAAGAACGGGCACTTATACAGGAACATGCAGCATGAGCCGCATCGTTTGCATTCTCCAGCCCTTTTATTGTCAACCGGCAGGATAAGACTTGTAGCTGCCCTCTTGATCTTCCCTGACAACCGCTTCATAAGTTTCCTTTTATTTTCGCCAAACCATATAAATATTGTCATTTTAACTTGTTCGGAAAGGATTTGAGAAGTCACTTCTGAAAGGAAGGGGTAGTTCAGGCTGCAGGATAGAATTATAGAGAACAATGAGCTTGATCTGAGTGCAGAAAATGAGTACAACTGATAAAATAGATTAAGTAGTATTGCAGAATTATAGGAATTACATGGTTGCAGAAAAGATACCCGGCTGGATAGAACGTTTATTGTTACCCAGGCTTACGGCAATTGAAGGCGAACTCAGGGCAGTGAATGCCCGTATGGATTCAATCAATGCCCGTATAGATTCAACCAATGAAAAAATAGAAAGCCTGAGAAATGAGACCAGGATAGAAATATCCGGCGTTAGAATGGAAATAGCCAGCTTAAAGACAGGGTTAGATTATAGGTTCGAAGCTATTAATACCAGGCTGGATTCAATTGAAAAGCGGATCCCTGTTATTGAGGAATTGACTGCACTTAAGATTAAGATAGCTGATATTGAGAAAAGAATGGCTGTGGCTTAATGAATTACATAAAAGGAATTATTATGAAATTTTATAATATGATAAGGACATTAAGGCATATATGGTAAGCCCTGTTTTTGATGGATTTGTAGTAGCCGCAATCGGGAAAAATCCCGTAATCACTGCGAAAAGGGCAAAAGAGCTGGGGGCGGATATACTGGAACTGCGGATAGACCTTATAGATGGGGATCCCCTCAGGATACTTAGAGATATTAAGGAATTCGGACTGCCCGTTATTATTACCAACCGGATGAAGAAAGAAGGAGGAGCATGGGAAGGAAGTGAAATCCGGCGCATCCGGAAATTAATATCTTTAATACCGCATGCAGATGCCGTTGATATTGAACTATGCGCAGAAGAAAAGGATCTGGTGGTCAATGAAGTAAGACAGGCCGGGAAAAAGGTCATAATTTCAATTCATGATTTCCGGAATACACCTGATAATGAAATTATGGCGGGTTTTATCAGGGAAGCATCCGATGAAGGCGCTGATATTGCCAAGCTTGCAGTGATGCCTCACTCTCTTAATGATGTTATACGCTTGCTTGATATTACATTACATTCAAGCGTACCTGTGTGCACGATTGCAATGGGTGAGATCGGAAAGCACTCACGTATAATAGCACCTCTTTACGGTTCTGTGATGACATACGGATATGTGGATATTCCCGTAGCACCCGGACAGTTAAGGGTGGACGAACTGAAATATATGCTAAAACTCCTGCAATAGCAGGTTGAATTCGATAATGCTAAGTATTGTAAATGCCAAATTGGTGGAATAAAAAAATTATGAGGGTACTATAAAATGGAACTTAAAGTGCAGTCACTTCAGATAAGAGCAGGCAAGTATAAAGTAGTAATCAATACCCAGGATGCAGTAGAACTTGGAGTTCGAAGCGGAGACCGCGTTCAGTTAAAAGATCACAGTTACTTAACAGCCATCGTTGAAACGGGCGATATAATACCAAAAGGTACCGTCGGAGTATATCAGGAATGCTGTGAAAAACTCGGGAAAGTGTGTCCCCTTACGATTGATCTTATCCCTACATCAAGACCGAATTCAGTATATTTCATAAGGAAAATGATGGATCATCAGAAGTTAACGCAAGAAGAGGTTCACCAGATAGTACAGGATATCGTAAGAGAAAATCTTACGGAAGTTGAATTATCGGCATTTGTGACAAGTTCATATATCCATGGGATGACTTCGGACGAGATCGAATGGCTGACAAGGGCTATGATAGATACCGGTGAAAAAATTGAATTCGACACTCATCCCATCATGGATAAGCACAGTATAGGAGGAGTTCCGGGTAATAAGATATCACTGCTTGTTGTTCCGATAATCGCCGCAAACGGTCTTCTTATACCCAAGACGAGTTCACGCGCGATAACGGGCGCCGCAGGAACAGCTGACCTGATGGAAGTGCTTGCTCCTGTTAAATTCACGGCAGATGAGATAAAGAACATGACTGAGAAAGTAGGAGGCGTAATAGTATGGGGAGGGGCTACAAATATTGCGCCGGCTGATGATAAGCTCATACGCGCCGAATATCCCCTTTCAATAGATCCGCGCTGTCAGCTTCTTGCTTCAATAATGGCTAAAAAGGGCGCAATCGGTGCGGATTGCGTTGCTATCGATATTCCCGTGGGCAGCGGGACAAAGATCCAGTCAATGGAAGAAGGAAGAAAACTTGCGCGGGATTTGATCGATCTTGGGGAGCGCCTCGGTATGAAAGTTGAATGTGCTATGACATACGGTGCATCGCCTGTTGGAAGGACCATTGGTCCGGCAATTGAAGTAAGAGAAGCATTAAAAGTACTTGAGACAATGGAGGGGCCAAATAGTCTTATTGAAAAAAGTACCGGGCTTGCAGGCATACTTCTTGAAATGGGAGGCGTGGCGATAAGAGGTCGAGGCAAGGATATAGCTCTGGAAACACTGCGTTCAGGGAAAGCAATGGAAAAACTCAAACAGATCATTGAAGTCCAGGGAGGAAATCCGAATGTTGTTCATACCGATATTAAACCCGGGGAGCACAGTGGAGAACTTACATCGCCTGCTGATGGTTATGTCATTGAATTCGATAATAAGCGCATTGTAGAACTGGCAAGGATTGCCGGCGCCCCTGCTGATATCGGAGCAGGCGTGTGGATACACAAGAAAAAGGGTGAAATGGTCAAGAAAGGCGAACCACTGATAACGATATTTGCAGATAAAAGCTGGAAATTGACAAATGCCTTAAAAGCCGCACAAAAGGATTATCCGCTAATAGTAGAAGGTATGCTTCTTGAGAGGGTGCAGACTTACAAGGTAATCTAACCTCAAGGGTAAGACACTCCATCGCTCCTGTAACCGAACCTTTCCCAGTAACCGGTATCCTGTTCTCCGGTAAGTGTGATACGGTTCACCCATTTTACATTCTTGTATCCGAACATCCTTGGCATTACAAGACGTATCGGCCTGCCCTGTTCTTCAGGCAATGGCTCATCATCCATCATATAAGCAAGCATCACATCAGGCTCAAGACTTTCTTTTATTGAGAGGCTGTCACTGTATATGCCGCTTGATGAGTGGAATGTTGCAAATGCAGCCTCAGGCTTGAGCCCAACTTCATTAAATAGCGTTTTTAACCGTACCCCCTTCCATTTCACATTTTCCACAGACCAGCCTTCAACACAATGGAAATCAGAAACCTGTTCCTCGCTTTCAAGCTTTAGAAAATCATCATAACTGATAGTCAGCGGTGTATCTACAAGCCCATCTATTTTAAGTTGCCATGTATCGGGATCAAACACAGGGGTTTGTTCGATACTTCGTATCCTGAATTTGTTAATTGTTTTTATCCCGATTTGTTTAAGATAACTGATCCCTGCTATTATTGTTCCAAAAAGAATTCCCAGCAGTATTAAAAACCTTCTGCGGCTTACAATATAATTCGATTCCTTTTCCGGCTTCACAATTCTGTTATCTTGATGGCTTTAACCGGGCATTGAGCTTCACATGCCCGGCAAAAGATGCAGTCCTTCTCGTTTACAGGGTCTGATTTTTTAATGGAGGTCGGGTGTCCCGGTGAATCAACCCAGTCAAATACGTTAACCGGGCATACTGTAATACATATCCCGTCCCCATCACATAAATCCTGGTCAACAGCTACTGAAGTGCCGTGAACGCCGAGCTTATCTGGCGGCTTCACTTCACCTCTTACTTTATGAGCATTATGTTCCCCAGCAATAGGTTGTTTCATGAAATCAGGGTCTATTGTCATATTATTTTCCCATCTCATATAACGATTGTCATGAAAATAGATATATTTAACGCAAGGGGTATGATTATGGATTCACCGCAAACTACTTATCTAATTGAATCAATGAAAAAATATAGGAGGAATTTTTCTGTCAGATGCAATATGCGAAAATTGCAGTTATTCATTTGAAGATTGCAGGTGTGCATGCCCGTACTGCGGTGAAACCACACAATGCGAATGCTGCATAGGAACAAATGCCGTAACTGGCGGCTAACGATTATTATCTGAAAATTATTTGGAAACGGGGGTTGCAAATATGATAGATGACTTTATCTGGATGGCCGGCGGGCCACAGGGAAGCGGAGTGGACTCAAGCGCAAATATCTTTGCCCGGGCGTGTTGCTATGGGGGGCTACATGTCTATGGAAAAAGGGAGTATTCCTCCAACATAAAGGGGATGCATAGCTATTTTCATATCAGGGTCTCACCGCAGGAAGTAGGGGCCATCCCGAATAAAGTTGATCTTCTTTGCACCTTCGATGCTGAAAGTATCGTCAGGCATATATGGGAAGTGTTCCCCGGAGGGGGAATAATATGCGATACAGAAGTAATGCAAACTAAAATATCCAATATCCCCTCACTGCCTTCTGCATTTTTTGAGGAGTTCATTAAAACCCTTGATCGGAATGGAATGCATCATGAAACCGTGGGTGATCTCCTCAATGAAGCCAGAAAGAACAATGTAAATATATACTCTATTCCGTACCTTGGTATTTTAACAGAAATTGGAAAGGAGATCGGCGAAGAACAGATCAGCAAGCTAACAAAGATGATCAATGTAGTCTCGCTGGGTGCATCCTTTGGTCTTGCTAACTATGACAAAAAATATGTTGAGAAAGCCATTAACATGATCTTTGCGGAAAAACCACAGGTAATTACGGTAAATCTTATTGCATTTAATAAAGGCTATGATTATGCAAGAAAAAATTTTAAGGATGCACAAATCAATCTTAAAACGGTTAAAACCGACGAACACAGAATATTCCTTCAGGGGACACAGGCTGTGGCGCTTGGAAAACTTGCCGGCGGATGCCGTGTACAGACATATTATCCCATAACACCGGCTGGGGATGAGAGCGAATATATCGAAGAAAATCAGGTGTTTGAAGTCGAGGGGATTAATGAGGCCGGAGCAATTCTTGTGGTGCAGACCGAGGATGAGATTGCAGCAATCACAATGGCTACAGGGGCTGCGCTCACGGGCGCAAGGTGCGCCACAAGCACATCAGGGCCGGGTTTCTCATTAATGGTGGAAGGCCTGGGCTGGGCCGGCATCAATGAAGTCCCCATTGTCATTAATTATTACCAGCGCGGAGGTCCTTCTACGGGACTGCCCACACGCCACGGGCAGGATGACCTGAGATTTGCCCTTCACGCCTCACATGGCGAGTTCCCCAGGATCATTTTATGCTCAGGAGATATCGAAGAGTGCTTTTATGACGCAGCTGTGGCCTTTAATTATGCGGAACGCTATCAAACACCGGTTATCCATCTTATTGATAAAGCGCTTGCAAATAGCAACAAGAGTTATAAGACATTCAATACTGATCTTATAAAGATAGAGCGGGGTGAACTCCTTAATGGGGCTGATATTGAGGGCAAATCCTATAGAAGATTTGAATTCACAGATACAGGGATTTCTCCCCGCCTTCCTATTGGAACTCCGGGTACTATCTTCTGGTACACAGGCGATGAGCATACTGAACATGGACATATAACAGAAGAACCAATGATGCGGACCCGCATGCATGAGAAGCGAATGAAAAAGCTTGAGACCGCAGATAAGGAGATACCTGCGGACGAGAGGGTCAATTTCTTCGGCGATAAAGATGCACCGGCAACAATTGTAAGCTGGGGCTCAACAAAGGGTGCGATCCTTGAAGCTATGGATATGCTGAGCAAAGATGGGTACGGAGTGAATTATCTTCAGATCCGGATGCCTCATCCTCTACCAAAAGAATACATTGAAAAAATACTGGGTAAAGCCTCCAGGAAAATCGCGATTGAAGGAAATTATTCGGCACAACTTGCCGGTATAATCAAAGAACAGACCGGCATCCCGATGGATAATTTTATTCTTAAATGGAACGGAAGACCCATGTCGTCAGATGAAGTGTATGAAGCTGTAAAACTCATTCTGCAGGATAAAGCCCCTTTAAGGCAGGTGTTGATCAGTGGCTCTTAAAATTTCTGATTACAAAACAACAGGCTTCAATGACTGGTGTCCAGGATGCGGGAATTTCGGCATTCTTACTTCACTTCAGATGGCTCTTTCCGACCTTGATCTGCAGCCCTCACAGGTGGTAATATTCTCCGGGATCGGATGCAGTGGCAAAACACCGCATTTCATGAATGCATACGGCGTGCACACGCTTCATGGCAGGGCGCTTCCTTTTGCCATAGGAACAAAAATTGCAAACCCTGAACTCGAAGTTATCGTACACGGTGGCGACGGTGACGGGCTTGGAATAGGGGCAGGTCATTTTGTAAGTACAGGCAGGAGAAACCTGGATATCACCTACATAATCCATGATAACGGCGTCTATGGATTGACAAAGGGCCAGGCTTCACCCACACTGAAGCTTGGTGTACAGACAAAGGCTATGCCTAAAGCAAATATTAACGAAGGAGTTAACCCCATCGTTCTGGGTCTGGCTGCAGGTTACACTTTTATAGCCAGAAGCTATTGTTACGATGTCAAGCATCTCAGAGAGACCATTAAAAAAGCTATTATACATAAAGGAATGGCTCTTGTGATAGTGCAGCAATGGTGTCCCACTTATAATAACATTAATACTAAAATGTGGTACAATGGGGAGGACCGGATAGATCCTGCGACAGGAAAACCCATCCCGCGGCTTTATAAACTTGAAGAAAGCGGCTATGATGGAATAGTCCGAAAACCTGAAGAAGTTATCCCAAAGACAATAGCTGCGTTCACCAGAGCTTACGAGTGGGGTGACAGAATACCGATGGGCGTATTCTACCAGAATGAGCTTATATCCACATTTCAGCAAAGAATTTCGCAGAGAATTTCGAATTATCTTGAGGCACCTCCTGCAAGACAGATTATTTCCAATAAGAATGGAAAATCGATAACAAGCATAAAGAAAATGCTGGATGAATTGAAGGTCACCGGTTAATTATGAATGAAACCGATTTTTCGGACAAGGATCTGAAAGGATACCTTGCAGCAAGAAGTTTTACCAAGAGAATCGGTAACGAGATACTGGACAATATTAAAATTGGCATGACTGAAAAGGATGTAGAGAAAACCGTATATGAAATTTTCAATAAAAACGGTGTGAAGCATCACTGGCACATGCCTGTCATAGGCGTGGGTGAAGGAAGCACAAAATTAAAAAACGCTTATTCTTTTGCCTTGAGCTATTTCGGGAAACGTACTCGTATTCTGGAGGAGAATGATATTATCATGATAGATATAGCTCCTATATACAATGATTATCCTGCAGATTATACGATAACCCATATAATGGGCAGCAATCCTGACATGGAAGCTTTTGCTGCATATGGGCATGATATTTCGACCAGGATTGCCGGGCACATAAGAGAAGGAATGGTCGTATCAGATGTGTTCCACTGGGCACAGGAGCTCATACATAAAAATCCTGACTATACCCTGGCATATCCTCCCTTTATCTCAATGGGCCACCGCTTATGCAGGATACCCTGGCTATGGCAGAAATTGCCGGAACCCGGGTTAAATTATCTGCTCTTTAAAACCACAGGGCCTTTCATCACACCAGGCAATAACACCATTATGAATGGACTCTGGACTATCGAGCCTTACCTGATGTATAAAGAGCGGGCAACCAAATTTGAGAAGCTTGTATTTATTGGAAAGGATACGGTAATTCTTGAAACAGAATAATGCATTAAGTCTGGAATGGAGATAAATAAGGATAAAAAATGAAAACCATAATAAAAGATGCTTTATGTACTTTTTGTGGCTGTTTATGCGATGATATCACAATTGTAGTAGAGGATAATAAGGTAATTGAAGCAAAACATGCCTGCATACTCGGCTCAGCAAAAATATTAGGGCAATGCAGGCTCGGGGCGAAAAATATAGGGACGCACCGCACGATAAAAGAACCCATGATCAGAGCTGACAAGAATGAAGATTTCAGGGAAATATCTTATGAGGAGGCTATCGATGAAGCAGCAAAGATACTTGTCAGATCAAAGAGACCGCTTCTTTATGGCTGGGCTTCGACCTCGTGCGAAGCACATGAAAAAGGAATTCTTTTAGCAGAAGAACTCGGTGCGATCATAGACAATACTGCATCTGTGTGCCACGGCCCCACCGGACTTGCAATTCATGAAAAAGGTATTCCAAGTGCCTCACTTGGACAGGTAAAGAACCGTTCGGATGTTATTGTGTTCTGGGGCTGCAATCCTGCCCAGGCCCATCCAAGGCATATGAGCCGTTATTCAACTTTTGCCAGGGGTTTATTTACAGAAAAAGGAAGAAAGGGACGAAAGGTCATTGTTGCTGATGTACGAAAAACTCATACGGCCGGGGTGGCTGATGAATATATTGAAATTCAGCAGGGAACTGATTATCTGGTGATTTCTGCACTCAGAGCGATACTTTCAGGTAATGCAGATGTTGTGCCTGAGAAAGTGGGCAATGTTACCAGAGAACAACTTATAAAAACCATTGATATATTAAAGTCAGCCAAGTTCGGCGTGATATTCTTTGGCATGGGACTTACCCAGAGCAAATCAAGATACAAGAATATTGATAATGCTATTTCAATGGTCACAGAATTGAACTCATTTACGAAATTTGTGTTAATGCCTATGCGTGGTCATTATAATGTGGCAGGGTTCAACCAGGTTTGCACCTGGGAGACCGGTTTTGCAACAGCAGTAGATTTCTCTCGTGGCGCACCATATTATAATCCGGGTGAGACGGCTGCCAATGATGTTCTTTACAGGAATGAAGTTGATGCTGCGATGATCATAGCCGCAGATGCGGCTGCACATTTCCCTGCCAATTCCGTGCGAAAACTTGCGAAAATTCCGGTTATTCAGATCGATCCACACTGGAATTCAACAACCGAGATATCTAATATAGTTATTCCTACGGCTATCTGCGGGATTGAAGCTGAAGGCACGGCTTACAGGATGGATGGGGTTTCTCTCAGGCTCAGGAAAATGATTGAATCAATTCATCCAGGCGATGAAGAAGTCCTTGAGAAAATGATTATGCGCGTAAAAGAGATGAAAACTGAAGCAGATTTCTCTTTCCAAAACATATAAATGGCATTAATGTTATACATATAAAATGGAGAGTAACCGGTTGATTAATTAAATCCAGTGGTAAACGCGTCAGTTTAAGATAATATAGCCAATCATGGTTAATGCCATGTGAGGAATAACGATATTATAAGAAAGGAGGAAATGTTAAAATGATTGTATATCCGGAAGAAATTGTAGAAAAGGCTAACCTTTTAATGAAAGATATTGCAGCTTCAAAAGATGATATCGATGCCAGACTGGCAGCTAGTTTTGCGGATAGATGCGCCGAACTTATCAAGAACCTGGCAGAAAGTATGGCTGAACTTCACCAGCGTGTGGATTTAATCACAGAAAAAGAATAATCTCAAACGATTTTCTTTTCATTTTCATACACATAGATACATGTCGCAGGGCAGCTCTGTGCCGCTTCGATATTGCAGCTTATGTCCTCCATTTCCCTTTCTTCGAACTCGCCTGCTTTTTTTGACTCCTTTAAGTGTGAAAGACCATCCGGAGCCATCTCCCAGAATTCAGGGCATATGTTGACGCAGCTCTCACAGGATATACATAACGGTCTTTCAATCACCACTTTAAATTTTGCCATAATCTCATCCCTCTCCCTCTCCATTTTTCTTAGTTTGTTCGGTTGAATTATCAGATGCGCTCAGTTTCAGGTATTCGCCGATTAATATAGATGCCGGATAAAGAATTTCCTCTTCGTTCTGTGCATGTAACATAAGTTTATTAGAGAACTGTATATATTCATTTTTCTTTTCCTTTGCTGCTGCATCTATGAGCAGCTTGAGTGCAGCAACGATGGATTTATGCTCATCGAGCATTTGAGAGAGTTCGGATTTCAATTTATCTGTTATTGTGAGAACATCTTTCATTTCAGCCGTGACTTTTCCTTCGGCAAGAGAGGATAGTAACCCAAGCGGTGGCATTGCATACTCTTCCTCCTTCATAAAATGGGGATGCAGTACCTTCGCAACAGCTTTTGCAGCTTCCCCTATCTTTCCCTGCACCTGGGTTGCTCTTGCAAGTTCAGCATGAAGCTCTTCATGCTCTAATTTCAGCGATTGGGGTATCTTGAATTCCAATTTCTAACCTCCCTTTACTCTATAATTTATATTAAGGATAATGCTATTTAAATATTCCGCTAAATTTTTATTACTTGAGATGCTAACAACCAATCATGGGGAATGTTGACCAATGTCAGATCGAAAATCCCGAACTTAAAGTCGAAGCCGAATGTTCCGGACGTTCCCCTGGAGAAATATCTGCTTTAACAGCGACGATAGAACGGATGCTTGGTACCCGGCAAGACCTGGAAACACTGGATGATGAAACTGTCATGGTGCGCCTGTGCCAGTTGCGGGGTGTAGGACAATGGACAGCTGAATATGTCCTGCTTCGAGGTCTCGGACGAATTCATATTTTCCCTGGCAATGATGCGGGTGCCCGCAAGAGCCTTTTATTTCCATTTGCTGCTGGATCGACTTGCCCGGGAGGGCATATATGATGAAAAATAGTTGATACAAATCGTGATCTGCTTAATTTATATACATGATGAGTTATTCAATATAAATGGAATAATGATCATGAATAAAAGTTATGGAGGACGTGTCCCCGGATTAGCGATAGGAATAACCTTACTGGGACTACTGCTTGCAGGCATCGCAAATGCAGCTACCCTTACGGTTTGCGAAAGCGGATGTGCATATTCAAGCATACAAGCAGCGATAGATACTTCAAGCAGTGGGGATACTGTCCAGGTGCAAAGCGGCACTTATTACGAGAATGTGAATGTGAACAAGCAGTTGACCCTGCGCGGTATCGGGATGCCTGTGGTGGACGCCAGCGGAAGCGGAAGCGTGATAACACTTTCTGCGGATGGAATTAGACTTGAAGGATTTACCGTCAATGGGAGTGGTGATTTTCCGGAGGCAGGTATTAATGTTGCTTCAAACAACAGCATACTGAGCGGCAACAATGCATCGAACAACTACTATTGTATCTATCTGGACTATTCCAGCAATAACACGCTGAGCGACAACACTGCATCGAACAGCTATTACGGCATCAGGCTGTCCGATTCCAGCAACAACAACACCATATATAACAACTATTTCAGCAACACCAAAAATGCCTTTGACGATGGAAACAACCTCTGGAACATCCCGAAAACATCCGGAACTAATATTATCAATGGGGCATTCTCAGGAGGCAATTTCTGGAACGATTATGCAGGTAACGACACTGACGGAGATGGTTTGGGAGATACAATGCTTCCCTACAATTCCTCAGGCGGAATAGCAAACGGTGGAGATTATCGGCCTTTGATACATATCATTTCACCAGACCCTGGAGCGCCTGATATAGCCAGCTTCAATCCGCCCACTCCAACCGTAACGAATAAGGTGAGTGAATCAAGAATCTTCAACATAACTGCCAACCAGACTGTGAATGTAACATGGTTCATCAACGGAACAAAGGTATTCAATGAAACCGATGTGACCGCATCATCCTATATCAACACCAGTGCAGCCGGAGGCGCATGGAATGTAACTGCCACTGCAAGCAATGCAAACGGCACAACTTCGCTGGAATGGACATGGATTGTCACAGAAAATTTAAAGGGAGATTTAAATGGCAATGGACAATTAGCAGACGCTGGTGATCTGGTTCTGATGAAGCGGGCTTCGATTGGCGAAATCTCAGCAGATTCCAGGTACGATCTGAACAACAATGGACAGTTTGCAGATGCAGGTGATCTGGTATTAATGAAACGTGCTTCGATTGGTGAAATAAATTTATAATGATGTCTGGGATGTACTTCCCCCGTATCCCATCCTTTCACTTGGTTGCATTACTCAGTTAACAAATAGATGGACAAAGTATTAATGTTGAAAAAACAAAAGTAATAAATATACATGACAGTGAACTATGAACTTTTAAGGAAAATGTACCCGGAATGGGAAAGCCAGAACAACCCACTTCTATATATAGTAATCATATTCCTGTTAATTGCAATATTTTTAATAATACCTTATATTTTTGTAAATTTTATAGAGGTAAAGGTTACAACCTCCTTGAAAGAAATTTGGTGGAAAATATCTTCTAATGGCAGAAAAATATTTAAAATATGATACAGGTTCCTGTCAGGGTTTTTCATAAACAAAAGCAAGAGTTGCACCCATTACCAACAGGTTGATAAGGCCGCCGAGCAACCATGAAACAATTATCGGGGTGGGTATGGCAATAGTAATGTATGTGATCGCCATACCCGGAACTGTCCCGACAAGCCAGATAATAACTGCGAATATGAGTCCTTTATTAACGTTCTTGCCAGGGATTCCGTTGTATAGTACGGAATAAACAAGACCATACAGGATACCCTGTGCAATTGTCAAAGCCCACAACTGTTCAAACCAGGCGATCTCCATAGGCTTCCAGAGCGATGCACTTGATTCGTATAATGGCGCCAGGAAGCCCTGTGTAGCCGACCATACCGCAATACTTGATATTACCATTAGGACTCCAGCTGCAAATCCTGCTATAATGCCTTTCCTCAGATTCATATATTGTACCTTCAGATTGTTTTATAAACATTCTTATAAATTAGGCTTTGCATTAAAGTTGGATTTGCACTAAACAAGACCGTTGTTTTCCTTCCACCACTGCGTACGGAAGTTATTTTCGCTCCGATACAGGTACATATTTACATCCTCCGATCCCGCAATAATTTCCAACATAATCAGCTTCCGGTCTATAAAGGGCAGGTTTTGGTTGGGCCTCAGCGAATTTTTCCTCAATAACGTGAGCGCACCATCCTGATATTCTTGATATGGCAAAAATCGGAGTAAAAAGGTCAGGATCAATTCCCATTATATAATAAATAGATGGGCTGTAGAAATCTACATTGGGGTAAACCTCTTTTCCCTTTCGTTTTCTAAACTCATTCCTTGAAACATTATCAATTTTTTTAGACAACTCAAACCATTTGGAATTTCCTGTTATTTTTGCCAATCTTTCTGAAATAGTGCAGAGTATCCTGGCCCTGGGGTCCATAGTTTTATAAACGGCATGACCCATACCCATTATCTTTTCTCCGGCATCTAATTTTGCTTTTACCCATTTCTCTACATTCTGGATATTATTTATTTCAATAAGCATTTTCATGACTTGCGTATTGGCACCGCCATGGAGATCGCCTGAAAGTGCGGCCAGTGCCGCTCCAATACATGCATACATATGAGCCTGGGTTGAGGCCACTACCCTTGCTGCAAATGTAGATGCATTAAATGAATGCTCAGCATGAAGGATCAGGCAGATATCAAAATCCCTGGCTGTCATGACATCCGGGATTTCTCCGGTCAGCATATACAGTAAGTTGGCTGAATGGTCAAGCTTTTCATTCGGCCTGACTATATTAAGGTCCTTTCGTATTCTATCCCAATAGGCAACAAGTGTTGCCATTTTAGCTATCAGCCTTATTGATTGTCTTATTGTGGCCCCTTTTGTTGTAATTTGTGACTCCTCATCAAAATCTGCGAGTATGGTTATTACTGATTGAAGAACATCCATGGGGTGGGCTGACTTTTTTCTTTTTTTGAGATGCCGGATAATCCCTGCCGGAAGCTGTCTTTCAGAAGCAAGCGTTTCCCTGAATACATCTAATTCTTTTTTTGTCGGAAGAGTCTCGTAGAGCAATAAATAGACTGTTTCTTCAAAAGTTGAATACTGGGCCAGCTCACTGATGTCGTATCCCCTGTAGATCAATATGCCTTTCTCCCCGTCTATAGCACAAATTTTAGTATTTGCAACAGCGATACCTCTTAAACCGATATCTTTAGTTTCTTGCATAATATGATCACCTAACCCTTATTAGTTAATAGACGGGCAGTTATTAAAATTTTTTGTAATCGAAACTTAATTTTTCTGGTGTTGACCGTTAGATTTTTTTAGTACGAATCTTATAAGGGATTTAGAAAAATTATGTTAAAAAAAACCGTAATATTATCCATGTTTCTTGCTTTGATAGTTTTATTTTCCGGTTGTATTAATAATAATACTGAAAAACCGGTAAATGAGACCGGCAATGCTAAATATGAACAGATTCCGACGACAAATTTGCCTCCAGGTATCACATTCATGGACGTGCATGAAACTGATGTTCAAATTGGAGACTCTGCAAGAAAAGCCATAGAAGGGATATATAGATCAGATACAGATACTGATGAAATATATATCCAGGTTTTCAATACGGAAACCCCGCAGACACTTGTCGATGAGTATAAATCACAATACAAAAATGCTAACTACGAGCCGTTTAACGAGACTTCCGTCAATGGTCATAAAGCTACACAGGTGAAATACTACGGGACGACAAAAGATGGGAAGCAAATACCCAAATATAATCTTATCTGGACAACAAAGAATTCAATGATAAAAGTAGGGGGGTCGGTGGACGCCCAGAAATTAATGAACCTGGCCGCAGCGACCAATAGTTAAAGAAGTTTCATCATCCTGTGCGTTTGCGGAATTGCACGCACATCTTTTAATTTTTCTCCGACAAAATCCATCAGTCCAAACAATAATGATGAAGGAACATGGTTCTCTGAAGTTACCGGCTGAAGAATAAAAGGAATATTTTTGTCAATTGATTCGACCCCTTCGACAGCAGCGGATAGTGACTCTTTTGTAGTTTCAGGCATGATTATTACTTTCACAAAAGTCCTTGCAGTCTCATTCAAGATAGAGATTGTCTTGAGTTCATTTTTCAATAACTCAGGGTAATTGTCCGTACAATTATGTTCCGGTAATTTAATATCACAGGATGCTATCCCAATAATATCCTTTAATTCTCTTGCTTTTTCAGGAAAGCCCGAATTAGTTTCAAGGTATAACGGATATCCGGTGTCAAGTGTATTTATGAAATCGGCATGTAACAGTGGTTCTCCGCCGGTAAGGCTGATATGTTTTGTTGAGGGGCTCCATAATTTCCTTATTTGATGTTCAACATCTTCCCTGTATAACGGATTTCGTTTAGAAAAAAATTTTCCGCTTCCATGTCTGGTCTCGACCCTGCAGGGGCCTGAAATTTCCCGTGTTCGCGGCGTATCGCAATATGCGCAGTGAAGCTGGCATTTCTCGAACCTGATAAAAACTTGCCGTGTGCCTGCATAAGGACCTTCACCCTGGATAGAATTGAATATCTCGTTTATGTATGCAGGCATGCAAATAATTAATACTTCAACTATCTTACGAAATCAATCCCGTATTTAGCTGTCGCTATGTTTCCACCAGTGTTCTTGCCAAGGATCTGGGGTGATTTTACACCCGTAACTACGACCATTGTCCTTATGACATTTTCAAGGTCAGGGTCAACCATTGCACCCCATATCAGCCTTGCCTTGGTATCAATGCGTGTATAAAGCTCATTCACTACGCTTTCAGCTTCAGCTATGGTCATATCCGGGCCTCCTACCACGTTTACAAGTGCGCCTGTTGCACCGGATACATCAACATCAAGTAACGGACTCCTGAGCGCTTTCTGGACGGATTCTATTGCTTTGTTCTCGCCCTCGGCTTCACCAAGACCTATCATGGCTACGCCGCTCTTTTGCATAATAACTCTAACATCGGCAAAATCAAGATTTACAAGACCGGGTTTTGTGATCAATTCGGTTATTCCCTTGACTGAGCGCATCAAGACCTCGTCGCATACCTTAAAAGCTGTCTGCAAAGGAAGGTGGGGTACAACTTCAAGCAATTTGTCATTAGGAACAACTATGACGGTATCTACGGCATCGCGCAGCCTCTCAAGTCCTGCTTCAGCGTTATCCATGCGAATCTGTCCTTCGACAGAGAACGGAAGTGTTACCACCGCTATTGTCAGTGCGCCGGCATCACGCGCAACTTCAGCAACAATGGGTGCCGAGCCTGTACCTGTCCCGCCGCCAAGCCCGCAGGTTATGAAAACAAGATCTGCATTCCCAACTGCCTTCTCTATCGCAGCCTTTGATTCCTGGGCTGCATCCTGCCCTATCTGGGGAAGGCTTCCTGCGCCAAGCCCTTTTGTCCTGTTTCTACCGATAAGGATTTTCTTTTTTACCTGGATATTTAAAAGATGCTGGGCATCGGTATTGATAGCGTACAACTCAGCCCCGATTATTCCTTCATCAGAAATCCGCTGGATGGTGTTCGAGCCTGAACCTCCGCATCCTATTACCACAATATTGGTCCTTAAATCCTTTAATATTTCCAGAAGTTCCTTATCCGTATCCCCAATTACCGGCATTGGAGATTCGCCTGCTCTTGACATTGCCTCTTTAATTATTGATTCCATGCTTCTTCTCCATCGTTTATTAATTTAACTTAATGGCTCTTTTATTTGGTTCATATACCATCTCTGGATTTATAGTTTTTCCGTCTATTATCACGGATTCACCCCTTGCCAGCCGCCCATAAAGCTGCATATCCACAATTCCGAGCGATTTGGCCAGGCGCGGGCTGAACTTTTTATCAGAAATTTGCAGTATCCCTTTATCCAGGCAGACATCATAATGCTTTTTAATAATTTCAATGCATTTATCCCTTAATTTTTCAGCAGCCAGCCTGGCACACGAATCATCAAGCCCGATAAGGATATGGGCAAACCTTCCGTCTTCGTATTTGATATATGCTATATTATGGTCCGAAAGAAATGCTATAAGACCGTTCTTATCAAGTTTTTCCGCTTCGGATAAAAGCGCAGGATTGATCCTTGCGATTTTAACCATGGGACAGATGCATGTCTGGCAGCTGGAAAGGGCACATTTTATGCCTTCCGTGATCACAGGTTTCCCGGATGGGCAAATCTCCCTGACCCTTTTGCGCAGCTGCATGCAAAATTCCCAGGGTACCCCATCCATTTCCTTGATGTCGCTTTCTTTTAGCACTTCGAATCCGGCGCTTTCTATGATCTTACTCAGCCTGTCACGCTGCTCACCTTTCATGGATTTTCTGTCAATGTATGCAAAATCGGCTCCGCTTCTCGCAAAAGCCTGGCATATCATGCTCTCATCCAGTCCATCCAGGGCATGTGAAGGAAAAATGTGACCGAAAGTAACATCCGTTGACAGGACCAGCGCTGTTTGTCTTGGTGCATAATGCGTGCCTCCGAAACCCACAGCCACAGGTGAATCGCTGTCTTTTAAAAGCAGTATTGCATTTGCAGCAATCCGGCCCGGCACATCATCAAGCCATTGGGCATCGCTGCTTCCTATTTCAATAAAAACCGATGGTGTATCCAGGTCGCTTGGACCGTGGTGCGTGCATTCAAGAGTAACTTCATAATCTTCATTTTCAGCAAGCATCTTCAGCGAGCGAAGCAGTGACCGGACAGCCTGCGGCGCAGCAGCTGAAAGTTTTCCGGGAAACCCCCCGAATTTTGCTTCATTAACATTACCGGTAGAATGCACAGTAAGAATGGAGCGTAAATCTTTGCTTCTGTGCTTGGAAGCAAATATCAGAAGAGATGATGGATAACCCCATTCGGCTAATTTTGTATCCAGTCCGTCCTGAATAATTAATGGTTCTTCTATTTCCACTATCCTGAAATTCTTATACTCAAAAACGCGAATATTTGCTTCAGGACTGATCGGATCCCATTTCCGGAGAGATAATATGCAGTTTTTGATATTCTGGCTTGCCCTGTCCAGAGTTGAACAGACTATTGTAATTTTGGATTCACCTTTCAAAACACTGCCTTCCGATACTTAAATGGAACATAAGACTATTAATCAAAGTCGCTGCCGGTGATCAGTTTCTTATCTATAATAGCATAATCCTTGGCTGCTCTTACTGCTTCGAATGGTATTAACACATAATTATTATGTTTTTTATATTTGGATATATCTACATTGTTCGTCGGTTTCACGACCAGATATATCAAAGATCCGCCCTGCATGTCCATTACCACGTCGGTAGCATATCCCAGTTCCGACCCGTCGGTAAGCATTACTCTCTTATTAGCTAAATTTTTTGCAAGTATTTTTGCCATAGTAATCCCTTAATGAACCATTCTCCTATTATGGGTTCATCTAATATGCTTTTTCATCTATAACCTATATAAGACTTCTGTTCCTGTTTTGTTCCGCCTTTGAATTGCTCCTGGAGCTTCTCGTAATATTCAATCATATCTTCCGCAAGGGCCGGCCTCACTTTCTTTAAAGCTTCACGGAAATGTTTCATTTCCACAGTATCTGTCTCAAAGTTCTCCCTGAGAGCAAGCATTACTGCTTCTCTGCACATGGATTCGATATCAGAACCTACGTAATTATCCGTAAGGTCGGCAAGCTCTTCAATATCTACATCATCTGAAAGATGATTGTTTTTCAAGTTCTTAAGATGGATATTAAATATTCCGATCCTTCCGGCCCTGGATGGCGGTCCTACAAAAACAAGCCGGTCAAACCTGCCTGAACGAATCAGAGCAGGGTCTATTATCTCCGGCCTATTGGTTGCAGCGATAACTACTACGTTCTTTAAGATTTCTATTCCGTCAAGTTCGGTGAGCAGCTGGTTTATCACCCTTTCTGAGGTCTTTGAACCAAACTCTGTCCCGCGAATGGGGGCTATAGCATCAAGTTCATCAAGAAAAATTATTGATGGTGAAATCTGGCGCGCTTTCTTAAATACCTCACGGATGGCTTTCTCGGATTCTCCCACCCATTTGGATAGTAGCTGTGGGCCCCTGATACTTATGAAATTGGCAGAACTCTCATTGGCCACTGCTTTTGCAAGAAGTGTTTTTCCGGTCCCTGGCGGGCCGTAAAGGAGTATTCCCCTTGGCGGGCGGATGCTCATTTTTTCAAATTTCTCAGGGAATTTTAGGGGCCATTCGACTGCTTCCTTTATCTCCTGCTTGGCATCATCAAGCCCCCCCACATCATCCCAGACGATTTTAGGGACTTCTATCATAATTTCCCTCATTGCCGAGGGTTCCACTTCTTTTAACGCCTCCTCAAAATCGTTTCCTGTAACTTGCATGCTTTCAAGTATTTTTCGGGGAACGATTTCTTCAAGTTTTATCTGGGGGAGATATCTCCTTAACGCTTTCATGGCTGCTTCCTTGGCAAGCGCAGAAATATCCGCTCCCACAAACCCATGCGTCCTGTTCGATATGTATTCAATGTTCACTTCATCGGAAAGCGGCATACCTCTTGTATGTATCTGGAAGATCTCTATCCGGTCATGCCTGTCCGGGACTCCGATCTCAATCTCACGGTCAAATCTTCCCGGCCGCCGAAGTGCCGGGTCAATAGCATCAATGCGGTTAGTTGCGCCGATCACAACGACCTGGCCCCTTTCTTCCAGCCCGTCCATCATCGTAAGAAGCTGTGCGACCACGCGCCGCTCAACTTCACCTGTCACCTCTTCCCTTTTAGGGGCAATAGAATCAAGTTCATCTATGAATATAATTGAGGGCGCGGATTTGTTTGCCTGCTCGAATATCTCGCGAAGCCGCTGCTCGCTCTCACCATAATATTTGCTCATGATCTCAGGACCTGCGATAGAGAAGAAATTCGCCCCGGATTCATTTGCGACTGCTCTTGCTATGAGGGTTTTCCCCGTCCCCGGAGGACCATGCATCAAAACGCCTTTTGGCGGCTCAATACCTAACTTTTCAAATACTTCAGGGTGCTTCATGGGAAGTTCTATCATCTCGCGCAGGCGCTGGATCTCGTCACTTAAGCCACCTATGTCTTCATAAGTGATCCCGGTGCCTGTTACATCAAGAATAACAGGTTTATCCCTGAGTTTTATTTCAGTTTTATCGGTAATTAAAATAACCCCTTCGGGTTCGGCTTCGATAGCTATAAGAGGTATTGCCTGCCCGGTAACGACCCTGCCTAAAAACGGATGTGCCATCGTGCTCATTACAGGGATTATATCCCCTTTGCTTATCGGGCGCTTCATGATCTGGCGTTTGACCATCTCTTCGGCATCCCCACCGAACTGTATTGAAGTACCTTCGGGCGGCGCAAGTACTACTTTTTCTGCAGGCTGGACATTTGCCTTTCTCAGTTTGATAGTGTCACCGATCCCAATCCCTGCGTTCTGCCTGATGAAACCGTCTATCCGGATTATATTTTCTTCCCAGTCATTCCGGTCGGCACGCCAGACCTTTGCAGCCGTTGATTTCTTTCCTTCGATCTCAATTATGTCTCCGGGAGTAAGCCGCAAAACCATCAGGGTATGCGGATCAAGACGGGCTATTCCTCTTCCCGAATCATTCGGATATGCTTTTGCAACCGTAAGCTGTTTTCCATCATTTTCGTTCATTTTTATATCCCCTCAGATATATTCCTTCTCGGATATTCCTTATTATTGTATTATATCAGGTTATCTAATTGTATCACATAGATAAAAATATATGCCAGATACCTTAGAATAATATTAGGATTATGGATTCAAAGATTGGGGATACAAAGAAATTGAAGGAAGAGTTGACTTTTTTCGATTTAACCAATATTATTGTCGGTTCGATTGTCGGGGCAGATATTTACATAGCCTCTGCATTGACAGCCGGAATGATCGGACCTTTTTCAATAATCGTCTGGTTGATCGCAGGTTTAATCTTGCATTTTCATTTTTATTAACCTGCCTTGCCCTGATTATATTAAAAAAAGATAAAGAAAAAAATTTATATGGCCAAAATACTTTGTCATGGGTTGGAATCGGAATATGTCTATACGTCATTTATTTTACATCCATGTTAGATAAGATTGTGGGTTTGGCGTTAATATTGTTCGGCATTCTTCTGTATGTATTTTTTTCACCCAGAACAGATATACATCATCTAAAAGAATTATTTATTTCCGAAGAAAATATTTTTATAAGTAGGATGGAAAGGAAAGAGCGGTTCCTGGCAAACATCATAAGATTGCTGCATAAAGCCTTCCGAAAGATAAAACAATAAAATAGATTCGGGTTTTTTTCTGATCTTCTGAGGCAGCAGGAAAGCATTAATTTAAATGCCCGGATGTATATTCACCTGAACTTATGCGAATTGTTATACTAAGGCTCGGCCACCGCATCCAGAGGGACCAGAGAATAACCACTCATGTAGCCCTTACTGCGCGTGCCCTGGGAGCCGAGGGGATGCTCCTTGATTCTGATGACAGCGGTATAGAAAAAAGCCTTGAAGAAGCAGGAGACAGATGGGGAGGCTCATTCTATGTCCGGAGGATTAGCAGCTGGAAAAGCGAGATAAAAAAATGGAAAGAGGAAGGGGGGAAGGTAATACATCTTACCATGTATGGTATTAATCTTCCCGATGCAATACCTGAAATTGCTGCCGATGCTTTCATGATCGTGGTCGGGGCTGAAAAAGTCCCGCCCGAATTATACGGGCTTGCTGACTGGAATATTGCCGTTGGGAACCAGCCGCATTCCGAGGTCGCAGCCCTTGCCATCACACTTGATAGGCTGCAGGCTGCACGGGGTAAAGACGCTTTAAGAACGAGATTCTCGGGGGGACTTGAAATTATTCCACACAGGGCAGGGAAAGAGGTAAAAAGTAAATGAGAGGGGTCAAGAAAGTCCTTGTTATCGGCAACAACGTCCGAAGTATCGCCTGCTCTGCAAGAAAAGCCGGATATACCGTATATGCCCTTGACCGTTTTGGGGACATGGATATGTGCAAATGCGCAAATGGAGCTCAAATTCTTGAGAAACCAGGAAATGAATTACAACAAATGGTTGGACCCTTTGGCGATACTGATGCAATAATCCTGGGACCGGGTTTTGAAACCCTGGAATTGAAAAACACATTGAATAATCCCCCGGAGATCATGAAAAAAGCTGGTGATAAATCAATGCTCCCTAAGAGATTGAAATCAATGGGTATCCCCCACCCCGGGACAGAATCTATGGAGAAAGCGGACAGCATGGGATTCCCGCTTATGATCAAACCCAGGTCAGGGTCAGGGGGAATAAAAAATATTATTGTCAGGAATGAAGCTGAAATGGAAAATTTTAAGAACATAAATGACCCGCATGATTTCATTGCCCAGGAATTCATTGAAGGGATACCCTGCAGCACTTCATTAATATGTACAGGGGATGATGCTACAGTTGTTGCTTTAAATGAACAGTTAATAGGTCTCCCATGGCTTACAAGATTACCATTTGCATACTGCGGTAATATCACGCCCTTTAATACGAAATTCAAAGAAGAAATGGTAAAATATGCAAATCAGATAGCCCTGGAATTTAAGCTTATTGGATCGAATGGTGTGGATTTCATACTGACCGATAAAGGCGTACAGGTCCTTGAGATAAATCCGCGTTTCCAGGGAAGTCTTGATACTGTTGAGCTTTCAACCGGATTGAACATTTTTGACGCACATGTAAGGTCATTTGAAGGGGAACTTCCGAAAGTAAGAGAACCCCGATGTTTTGCAGCAAAGACCATTGTTTTTGCAGAAAAGGAGTTTGCGGTTTCCAGGGAGATTTCAGATATGCTGATCAAATGTATGAATAAAGGCAGGGCAGCAGATATTCCCAGGCTCGGATTCCTAATCCGGCCGGATGAGCCCATAACTACAATGCTGGCAACAGCCCGGACACGAATTAGGGCTCTGGATAAGGTTAGAAAAGCTTCACAGCAAATTAAAGAAAAATCGGAAGGTTAAAGTCATATAAAAGCAATAATGATATGGTGAATTTTCTGGTTGATTTAAATGATCCGGTTATTAAAGGCTATCTAATAAATCTTGTAGGTGAGGAAGGGTATAAAGTAGTTTTGAATATGCCCGAAGGCGAGGTTACGGATGAAAAGATAGCACAGGCTACAGGAGTCTTATTGAATATCGTTCGACGTACGCTTTTCATATTGTATGAGAACAGGCTTGCTGTTTATCGAAGACAAAGAGATACGGACAGCGGCTGGCTAACATATCTCTGGAAACTTGACCTGAGCAATTTAAACCGCCAGCTTGAACTTGAATCAAAGAAGCTGTTAAAGAACCTGAAGACAAAACTCGAATATGAAGAGGATAAAGTATTTTATATTTGTGAAAAAAAAGACGGCAGATTCCTGTTTGAAATAGCAGCGGAAATGGAATTCAAATGCCCGTTTTGCGGTGGAGAATTAATATTCGAGGAAAATGAACCGGTAATAGAGGCATTAAAACAAAGAATATCCCAGCTTGAAAGTTTGACTTCCTTTCCAGGTGCTGCTGCTTGAATGAAAAAGATGCAATCAATTTACTGATAAGTTCGGGATGCCCTCCCGATGTGATCGAACACTGTAAAGTTGTAGCAAATTATGCAAGGAGCATCGCAATAAATATCCGTGATAATGAAATGCAAAAAGGTCACAGGATACAGGTCGATGTTGACACTGTCTTTATTGGAGCTTTGCTTCACGATATCGGACGGTCAAGGACGCACGGTATAGATCATGCTGTAGAGGGCGCTAAGATTGCTAATGACAAAAAACTTGATGATAAATTAGTAAAGATCATCGAATGTCATATAGGCGCAGGAATCCCGAAAGAAGAAGCTTCTGATCTTGGGCTTCCTGAAAAAGATTATCTACCCGTAACTATTGAAGAAAAAATCGTTGCACATGCGGATAATCTTATTTTTGGCAAAGAAATCGGTACGATTGATGAATTAATCTCAAATCTAAGAAGAAAAAAGCTGAATGAAAGAACAATCAGGCGGTTTATATTGTTGAACAATGAAATATCATCTATGCTGGTTTAGCTGTACTTTTGTTTAATGCGTTCTGTATTAAGTCTACATACTCTTCCTTTAATGAATATACTATTGGAGTTTTATATGATTCCTTGTAAGCATGCAGGATTCCGAGTTTTGAGTGGATATATCCCAGAGTTGATGCAACAGCACTGAATGACACCTTGAATTTTATGTTCAGTTCATTAAACAATTGGTCAACGGTCACTTTCTTTAGTCGCAGCAGGATATCTATTATGAATCTCCTGATACCATCTATGTCAAGCTCAAGATATACCTCAAGCCTTCTTTTTATTCGCACTTTTAGTGAGTCCATCCTAAAATCCCTGGCCTATACTAAAAAACTTCTTTTATTATATATATACTTTTCTACATATACTCGCCAATGTATCTTATATATTAAATATTATAAAACCATTGGAACTATTTAATCACGTCCGGTTAAAAATAGAGACGTGCGTCAAAAAATCGATAGGAAGAAACTTTTTGCGCCCTTTGCGGTGTTTTACTCGATAAATCCATGTAATATTTCGCAAGATTGCCGGATGTTTAAATTTCCCGTATTGGCTAAAATTTATGGTTGGTTACTATAGTTAAACCCCTACATCCATCTCCTCATCCGCCTTCACTTCCGGCGCCCTGTATTTCTCCTCATACTTTCTTTGTGCCGCCCACAGCGCAGGCGCATCCTTGCTTCTTCCTTTTGTATCGCTTGTGATCCTATGTCTTATTTTGACCAGCGCCGGAGTATTTATCGAAACACCGGAAATGATCGCCTGTCCTTTTGCCAGCGACGGCAGCTCTGAAATCAGGTCCCTGCTTGCTGATTCAATGCTCTGGGCTATCTGCTGCTGGTCAGTTGGATTTATTATTCGCATGGTGATCTGAGTCATGCACTGTGAGAGGGAATCTGCATCCAGCTTGCTGGGGCGCTGCGACACAAGGCACACACCGATCCCGAATTTCCTGCCTTCGGAAAGGATGGTCTTTAATATGCTCTTTGATTTTGCCTCGCCGCTTTGCGGAGCGAACCTGTGTGCTTCCTCGATGACCAGGAAAACAGGGTAAGGAAGGAACTTATCCACATGGGACTCGTTATACCTGTTGTTCTCTGTTCCCTCGCGAGCATCGAACAGGCGGCGCAGCATCACAGAGGCGATCAACTGCTGGAATGTCTCCTCAATCCCTGAAACATCCATTATCGTAAGCTGCCCGACTTTGAAATAATCAGCAAGGGGAATGGTCTGGAAATCATCAAAAATCGATGCATGCAGTTTCCCGAACCTCCACATGATACCTTCGATAGTGGACTCGTTATTTGTATCCCTCAGAGCTTCTATTTCCTGTTTCAATCCGGCGCGAGTAAACTGCTTTTTACTGTTATTCTTCAGGTTATGATATGCCGAACGGAACAGGGTCTTCATCTTATCAGACATCGTGCCGTCATCCATAATACTGATAAAATCACTGACAAGAAGATCGCTTATCCTGATCTTAATATCCTTTGGCTTGACCGTCCTGACTTTCGGGCGGTAAGAAGAAGTTACGAATTCGGATGTGTTTGAAATTTCACCCAGTGGAGAATATTCTCCATGAGGGTCAAAAATAAGAACCGGAGCCATATTGTATGGCTTTAACAGCTCTTCAACCAGAACGCCGACAGTGTATGATTTCCCTGCACCTGTAGATGCGATGACCGATACATGCTGGCTCACTATATCCCGCACGGATAATGCGATCCCGGTCTTTTCACCAAGCACATTCCCGATCAATGCAGAGCCGGGATCGGCTGCTCTTACTTTACTTATATCCTTCAGGACATCTTCGCCCGCACGGTCGATCTTCACTCCGGCCGCAGGATTTGTCCTGGGATTTATGAACTCCCCCATCACATTATCAAAATAACCCACTACAGACGCTGAATATGAATAGTATTTAAAATCCTGCGGGTCAAACCCATAAAACATAGAAACATCGTCAGGAGAGATATCCATATCTGTAAGGAATTCCTGCGGGTAATGTTTTAACGGCTCCCCATGTCTCACCCTGCACAGGACTTTTCTCTCTTCATCACGATAGCATGCAAACATCCCGGCAGGGAGCATCCTGGCTGAAATGAATGTAAAGCCATCTTCATCCGAATGATTGACGATCCCTATCATAAACTCCTCGTGATGTATTTCTGGACAAGTTTTAACATGGCTTTACATTCAGGGCAGTGTGTCTCGACCTGATCGATCATGGCTATCATGACGTTTTTCGAAAGTGCATCGCTGTTGGAGTGAAAATAAGCGATACTTGGTTTTCCACACAGGGTATGAAACAACCTCAATTCCTCTTTATCAAGCATTTCAACACTGTCCCTCACATCAGGCGGTGAATCGATATCATATTTTACAATCCCGTTGCATATTGTTCCAAGTCCGTGAATAATATAATAGCTGTTCCTGAAATCTTCATTAAAAGGGGAATACTTGGGTTCGAATTCAGGATCAATATAAGGAATAAGGTCTTCCCTGATCGAGTTTGCGATGTTCTTAATCACACCCACTATCAATCCATCATCTTTTTTTATTTTTATGAAACTTCCAATGCGTTCTTTTTTAGCATCCGGAGGTATTTTCGCCACATATGCATGCGCATCTTCAACCCTGATTATGTCTCCTATTACCATCTGATCACCTGCTTATTTTTTTATGAAAATCCTTTGCACTCCTGTGTATCTTAATCCCGTGGACTTTACAGAAATTATCAAGCATCCCATAAAAAAGGTCATGCTCATTCGTCCGGATCACGGCAGCATCATGTGCCCGCATCAATATATCCGGATAATTGATGCGAATAATACACTGCGCCCTGATTATGTCTGCTATCTTATCGACCATCCCTTCTTTATACATCCATAACGGAAATTCAACACGTGCAGGAATATCGTTGCCCGTCCCCATATAAAAAAAAGCCAGTTCATTCCTGAATCTGCCGTAGTTATCCAGAATGGATTTGGCCTCATCACCGCGCCTGTCATCCCTGTCGCATAGAAATGCTGCGGTCCGTTCTCCCCAGATTATATTTGAAAAAAGGAGCGTATCGGATAATTTGCCTTTTCTCAATCCGAACAGGAAATGCATCATCAGCGTAATGTCCCTGGGCATAGTAGTATCAATATAACCGATCACAGGATTTTTTGTTCTTTGCGAAATTTCAAGCAGTCTCATTATCGCTTGTATATATATTTCCCTCGTGTTCTTGTTCAGCACATTTATATGTGAAAGAATAAGCGTGCCGTCAAGCAGTACAAAAATTTTTTTGTACTCTTCCAATAAGCGAACAATACCATCGCATTCCATAGAAAAACGACGTGCATCGACATATTCTTTTCCGAAAGAATAAACGCTTGCGGCTTCAAATTCATCGGGTGTGATTATCATTGCATCTGTTTCCTGCTTATAATCCCTGTTCTCGCTGTGCCTGTTAAAGATGCGTGATGTCTGGATAACGGCCAGGGGTATCTGATAATTTTTATCTGAATATATCTGGCTTCCATCCACTGCTCCCATAGGAACGCCGCTCAGGACAGAATCCACCCATTCCATTGCATCGTTGCGGTTTTTCCAGTTAAACGGGAACGTACGGATGAGTTTTCCCGGCTCAAGAAGCCTTGCGCCGCTATATAAAGGCAGGTCCTTATTCATCCCAGGGTTGATATTTTTTAATCTTCCAAGCTCTGCCCTGTACTCCTGGGTTAATTCCGAGCGTTCGGCATCATAGGATTTTATTGCGGAAAGCTTCTCATCGAAAGCAATAGAGATATTTTTCAAGTCGAGCATGATCCAACCCTGCTTTCACCATCAATCTTTTCTATCCTTATGACATTCCCGTATTTTTCATTAAATGTATCATCATGAGAAATGACAAAGACCTGTTTAAAACCGCGGATCTTGGTTATCTCTTCGGATAGTTTTTCCCTGCGGAGCTCATCCATATTCTGGGTTGGCTCATCAAGGAAAACGAAATCACATTTTGACATGGCTTTTAATAGTGCAAGCCGAACTGAAAGCGCAGCACTCATCCGTTCGCCTCCGCTTAGCTGCCTGAACGATCTTGTCTCACCATTCGAATTTATTTCAATATCATAATCATTAGTCCATTTCAGGCCCGAAGAATGATCATCCATTATATCGCTGAAAATATTGCCGGCTTCCTGGCTTATTTCTCCTATGAATTCATTTACAATAAATTCCGAGGAATTTTTTATGGTTTCGCGAATGAAATTTGAGAATGATAGAAATTCTTTTTCATTCTCAAGTTTTTTCTGTATCTCCTTTATTTTCAGGATATCAGAGTCCATAAATGCGATATCTCTTGATAGTTTTTCCAGGTTCTTTCTCTTACCCCGCAAAGCTTCTGCATTGGTGCTTGCTGTTTTTCCAAGGTCTTCAAGACAAGAATTAAGTTCACCCAGTTCCTGTTCGCTAAATTGCAGCTGGATTTCATCGCGCTGGCGTATATTTTCTGAAAGGGAAGAATTTATGACACCAATACTATCCTCGATCCTTTTGCATTCCTGTGCATAATCGTTCAATTTCAGGGAAAGAGGCAAATTCTGTAAATATCTGATATGTTCAGGCTCAAGTTGTCTTATATTCTCATTTACTGAAGCGATCTTTTCATCTATTCCATCATAAACTAGAAATCGAAATCCCAATTTTTCGCGCTCGCTTTTACTTGAACCAAGCAATACAGAAATATTTTCGAGTATTTTGAGTTCTTTAAGATTCTTTTCTATAATCCCATTTAATTTCTCATATTCTTTATCAGGGGAGTTCAGTTCTCTTAGCTCTTTATTCCGGCTTTCGATAAGTTCATTGACGATCCTGATCTCATCCTGGCTTCCAACCAGTCTCTCTTTTAACCTGAATCTATCATTGATCGCCTGAAGCTGTTCCAGACATCCTGAAATCTTATCCGGCACATCTTTTAGGGATTCAAGATCGGAATTTTTTGATTTTATCAGGGATTGAATCGTATTTATCTGGGCTTCAGGATCGTTGAGGTCTTTCAATGATATTTCAAGGGATTTAATATCATTTATTATATTTTCAAGATGCTGCCTGACATTATGGATATCAATATTCTTATCGAACCTTGAGTTTAATTCGGATATTTTCTTGTTGCATTCGGAAAAAGCATCCGGCAGCTTTGAAAAATTTTCAAGATCCTGGTTTTTTGATTTAAGTAAAGTTTCAATATTTTCAAATTCGGAAACGGATTTCCTTATCTTTTCAAGGTTCTTCTTGCGGGCCTGCAACAGCTCATAAATGGTTTTTAATTCCTCTTCGCTGCCTGAAAGTATACTCAATCCCGGTAAGGAATAAAATGATCTGAGGGATTCGAGTTTTTTCCTGCATTCAATAAGTTCATCATGAGCATTTTTATATGTATTAAGCTCTTTCTTTTTGGAAGCTACGAGCACCAGAATGTCTTCTTGCTCTTTTTTCGGGGTATTGAGTTGTTTTAGCTCATTTGAAATATGTTCGAATTGCTCTTCCATTTCATTTAATTCTTTTTTCTTTGAATCGATCTCATTATTGAAGTACTGGCCGAAATCAGTTACAGATTTGCATTTCACTCCATTTAATATCGGACATATCCCCTGGGTTCCGGCAAGTTTCATATTATTTTTTATTTGTTTAATGAGTGAATTAACTGCAGCCTTTTGGTGGCTAAGTTCAATTTGCTTTGCTTCAAGCAAAACCTGCTGTTTGATCAACGGTTCAAGGGTTTTTGATCTTTTTTCAAGCTCGTCGATCCCTGAAAAGAGCGTATTTGCCATTGTATCTCTTTCGGTTGCTCTTCGCAGATCAAAACCAATTTTTGATACAGCTTCAAAAAAAGAAGAAAGGGCCGAAATTTCCTCCTCCATGGTTTTATATTTCTCCACTTCAGGTTTCAAATGATTTTTCTTAGATGTCAAAAGAGTAATATCTTTTCTAAGTTTTTCTGTGTGCGACTCTTTCTCTTTGAGCAGAGCAATCTCAGATGACAGACATCTAAGAGGGGCCTCAAGTTCTTCCTTCAGGTCTTTTATCCTCAGTCCCAATTCCGTTTGTTTTTCTTTTAATGGCAAAAGAGCAGCCTTTTTTGTGTTATATTTCCCGATCTCCTCCCTGATATTTTCCATATGTTTTTGTTTTTCCCTGAGGTTTATAAGATCCGATAGGATAGCCGCCATCGGTTCTTTTAATTCTTTTTGGAGCTCTTTTATGGACTTCTCAAGCCTTTGGGCAGCTTCGATTGCAGGAAGAAGCTCTTTCTTTTTTCCTTCAAGGTAATTGTTTTCCTGCGTGAGTTTTAAGAAATGATCAAGTTTTTCAAGAAGATTGCTGATCTTAAAATCAAGTTTTGAAAGTTCATCTTTTAACATGTCTCTCTTTGTTCTCTCCTCGTTTAGCCCTTTTAAGACCAGATTTTCTTTCTTAAAAGACTCTTCAACCGGAAGGAGTTCTTCCGCTATTTTACTTGCAGTTCGGGCAAGTTGAAGTTCATTTCTTATTTTGTCAAGCCGATCACTGCGTTCTGCGAGGCGGACCTGCTCATTCGCTATCTGCGATGAGAGCATATCAATCCGGGATTTTTTCCCTGACAGTTCCTCTTTTTTGAGCTTGAGTTCCGTAATCTTAATTTTATTTTCTTCAATATCTTTTTTAAGAGTCTCGATCTCTGTTTCAAATAACTCTTTTTCCTTTTTCAATTCCTGATATTTTTCCGTTCTTGTATGGAGAGGCAATAATTCCCTATCAAGTGAGTCAATGGTCTTTTCAATGGAATTTATTACTGCACGAAGATTTGTATAGGCTGTCTGGTATTCCTCCACGCGCAGGATCGTATCAAAAACCTTCTTTCTTGGGCCAGCGTTAAGAAGGAAAGCGGTCGTGAAAGTCCCCTGCGGAACACCGACTGCATTTTCAAAGATCGACGAAATATCATCGCGTGAACAGATGTTGCATAATAGATTGCCGGCTATCCAGTCCGTAACATCTTTTTTTCCTCTTATTTCCCCAACAGGTGTCTTGATGAAATATTCACTGCCGCCGACTTTCCTGTTGATGACATATTCAATTTCATCGTTTCCTTCCACGATCACAGATACCATGCCGGACTTTTCTCCGTGGCGCAAGAATTCCCCTGTATGATAAGGAACATTATCGAACAGCGCATAGCCAATTGCTTCAAGGATCGTTGTCTTTCCATGTCCGTTCATTCCACAGATGCCGTTTATTCCTTCCTTGAATTCAATAGTTTCCTGTTTGTAGGACTTGATATTCTTTAATTCTACTGATTTGATTATCATTCAAGTTACCCTAAATTACACTAAATTACCCTAATTGACTATTGTTCTTTATTTTTTCAAAGCACCATCTTAATTCCTTCTGGATAGCGTTTTCTTCAATACCTGCCGCAGCCATCTTTTTCACTTCGACCATTGCATTAATGATCTCTGATATATTCTCCCTGTATCGACCGTCCAGTTTTATCCTGTCTGAGAATATGCGAAGTTCGATCTCCTCGCGCGTCTGTCCGCGCACATCTCCTTCATTGAGAGCATATGGAGAATTTGTTTTTATTATTTTGACATCGGAAAAAAGAGGCTTGAAATGTTCGTTAAGCATCTCCTTTATGCGGTCGATACTGATATCGGATTTCGGGAAATTCAGCTCTCCATAAAGCAGAAGTTCAAAGATAGGATTTCTGCCTGATGGGAACGCAGGCTCCCTTTCGATCCGTGCGGCTATGTTCGGATACAGTTCCTGCGGTGTCCGGATATTGCTGATATCAAGTTTTATCCGCTTCACAGGGCGTGTGACGGGGGATATTAATTCCGGACCTTTATTATTCACATGATAGAATCCTTTTGGAAGCCCATATTCATTCATTGATACCATTTCAACGCTGCCCGGGTTGAATACCCAGCCATCGATCTCATACTTGATATGGTAATGCCCGAGCGCAAGATAATTCACAATATCTTTCAGCGGAAGAAGTGAATTGAAAGGGATCTCCCCCGCAGATTCATGTTTTGCCTGGCCTTCCATCCCGAAATGCATCATCAGGATAGTATATTTTTCCCCATTGGTCTCCTTTATTTTCCTGATCTCTTCTGCTATCCTTGGGATCGTGGATATTGTACTTGAGCCAAGGTATCTTACCCCAAAAATGCGAAAATCATCAAGTTCAATGAAGTCTCCCATGAGTGATAGTCCATTAGATTCCCTGAGTTTGATGAGCCTGATGAGACCCTGAGAATTCAATATCTCAAGCCAGCTTTTACCGTCCTGGTAAAATGCCAGGTCATGGTTTCCCTCGATAGCATAAACCTGCGTGGATGGACTTCTTTCCCTGAGTTCGGAGAGGACTTTATAAGCCTGCAAATAAGTGGGTGCGTTTATGTTTCTCTTGTGAAAAAGGTCGCCAGATATAAGAATGAACCGAGCCTTATGATCGATTGCATATTTTATGACTGATTGGAAGGCGCGGGCATAGTCGCGGAAGCGTTCTTCAAGGCCATATTGCGCATAGCCGAGATGGAAATCACTTGCATGGATGAAATTCATGTGGTGTTAAGATTGTTCTTCGAGTTAAAAATGGTTGCGGGAGAAGGGTGAAAGTGATATGCTTTTTCTTGATATTAAATAATTCCTGGAGTCTTTAACCTGGGTATAAAAAATTGCAAGCAAATACAGGATTAAAATATGCACAGTTTAAAATCTCGGCAGATCGTATCTACAAATAATAAATGATGAATTGGTTTAAGAAAACTGGATTGAAGGTCGATTCTATCCACATTCCGTACCCTCTAAATCTAAAAATTAAGATAGTAATCATAAAATGTTAAATTTTCCATGTTTTCAAGGTTTGGTTTTCAATAGGAACGCGGATGACGCTGATTTGGCGGATTTTCACGGATCCGTGCGCATCCGCGTCATCAGCGCAATCCGCGTTCTATCAAACAATTTTACACTTAACTGATAATGAATGATAAAACATATATAGAATGTAAAATTTTAAAAGTTAGAAAAATCTGTCCACTATTTCAACAGCTCTTGCTATCAATTCTGCGCTCTTTTCAAGGTCTGCCATGCTCAGCACCGATACGGGCGTGTGAATGTATCGTGTAGGCATGCTGATAACACCTGTGGGTATTCCTTCCCTGGTAAGATGTATTGCCGATGCATCCGTAGTCCCGCCGCTTCCCACTTCAAGCTGGTACGGGATGCTGTTTGCCTTTGCAGCTTCTTTCAGCCAGCTCAAAACTGAATCCGGAACGATTATGCCGCGTCCGTCGGCATCGCTTACAGTGACCGAGGGGCCTTTTCCCATTTCGATCGAGGAGTCTTTTTTCTCAATTCCCGGATGGTCGCCTGTGATAGTTACATCCGTAGCAAGAGCAACATCAGGATTCAATCTGAATGCCGAGGTCCTGGCTCCTTTTAATCCCACTTCTTCCTGGACAGTAAAGACTGCGTGGACTGTGGCTCTTATGTCTTTCATCATGGAAAGTGATTCGATCAGCATCGCACAGCCTGCCCGGTTATCAAAGGCCTTACCCGTCACAATATCATTCCCGAGGGATTTAAAATCAATATCAGACGTGACAGGAGTTCCCGCTCTTACACCCATCTTATCCGCATCTTCTTTACTGGTTGCCCCTATGTCAATGAACATATCTTCGGCTTTTACTATTTTCTTTCTATCCTCTTCTTTAATTACATGCGGGGGCCTGGAACCAAGTACGCCATATATGGGGCCATTTTCCGTATGCAGTATCATCCTCTGGTTAAGAAGGGTCTGGTCGAACCATCCTCCTGTTTTTGTGAAACGGGCAAACCCTTTGTCATCAACGTATTTCACCATTAACCCGATCTCATCCATATGGGCCGCAAGCATTACGACAGGTTTCCCTCCTTTTTTTGTTGCTATCAGGTTGCCCATCTTATCAGTATTAATTTCATCAACATATGGCCTTACTTCCTCTTCAACGATCTGCCTGATATTTCCTTCATATCCTGAAACACCATGGGCATTTGATAACCTTTCTAAAAGCGCTTTTCTATCGATCATAAACCTCAATATTATTTTTTACCCAGCAAATAGCTGGCGATTATGACAACTATTATCGCTATAATACTTGTAATAGTGCTATATTGAGGATATGCGTTAGTAGCTCCTTCCACACCGCCGATAATACCTACTGCATACAATATGTAGCCGATAGTTTTTTCATTTGACTCCATAAATCCACCTCTTATAGTTTATATTTGATTGCAATTATATTATAAATAATTAACTGTCTATTCCCGAAAATTCATAATATAAGCAACTTCCTTATATTATGAATGCAAATAAGTCCCTCCATGCAAATAAGTTTCTCATCTCTCGCTCTTGTAAATAACCCGTTTGACTGGGCCTATGATCTTGAAGAGCTGGGCTTTACGGGCTGGGAAGTGGTCAGTGAAGGAAAACAGCAGCTAAACGACGGGACACTTTCAGAGATAAAAAACATTATCGAAACAACGGATCTTGTTCTTACGCTTCATCTGCCGTTCTCGGACCTTAATCTTGGAAGCCTCAATCATCCGATCTGGAATGAGAGCATAAGGCAGATGACAAAATGCCTTGAAAGGGCATCGGATTTTGTTGAACTTGCCGTGGTACATCCCGGCCACCTTTCACCTCTGGGTATGCAGCTTCCTGACATGGCCTGGCAGCAGAACATTGAAGGATTAAGGGCGATTTGTGATTTTGCGGACAACTCCGGAATTAAGATCGGAGTGGAAAATATGCCTAATATGCAGCATATCTTCGGGAAACAGCCGGGTGAGATCCATGGTATGATAGAATCACTGGATCGTGAAAATGCAGGATTGACGCTTGATATGGGACATGCAAATACGAACGGCCTGGTATCTGATTTCCTGGCTGATCTGAAAAAAGTGATACATGTTCATCTCCATGATAATAAAGGAAGAAGCGATGAGCATCTTGAGCTGGGAAAAGGCACTATAAAGTGGAAAGATGTCATGCCGAAATTCAAGGGGTATAAAGGAAGGTTTGTGGCCGAGGCAAGAACCATTGAAGAAGGAACGGCAACTTTGAAATATATTAAGAGTATAATGTAATAAAATATATATTGATGCTCTCTTTCGCATTAAAATATATGGTATCAAGTGCTAATTTAATCCGTGAAAACACCAGGGGATTTTAAGACTGACAGATTTAACTCAAAATACATACTATACCCGGGATATCAGAACTGTATTTGAATCGCTGGATACGTCGATTGAGGGGCTCACCGAGCAGGAAGCCCTGAAGCGCCTGGATAAATACGGCCCGAATGAAATCATTGAGGAAAAGAAGGTATCACGCCTTGAGATGCTGCTGTCCCAATTCAAGAGTTTCCTGATTATAATACTGGCAGCCGCAGCGGTCGTATCTGCTTTTCTGGGAGAACTGGCAGATTCCATTATAATTTTGTTGATAGTTATTATCTCAGGTATCCTGGGTTTTTTACAGGAATACAGGGCTGAAAAAGCTATCGATGCATTGAAGCGGATGGCAGCCCCTACCGCACGTGTCTTAAGGAACGGCACGGAATCAATAATACCCGCGGCAAAGATTGTGCCTGGCGATATCATACTTCTGCAAACGGGTGACGGGGTACCTGCCGATTCCCGCCTTATCGAAGCCATCAATCTGAAAATTGATGAAGCATCACTCACGGGAGAATCGATTTCTGTCTGGAAAAAAACAGATACGTTAACAGGAGACCTTCCGGTAGCAGATAGAAATAACATGGTTTACATGGGCACATCAGTATCGTATGGAAGGGGAAAATCCGTTATTACTGCTACTGGCATGCAAACTGAACTCGGTAAGGTCGCAGGTATGCTTGGAAAGATCGAGATAGAAAAGACGCCTTTACAGGAAAGCCTTGACAGGCTTGGAAAATGGATAGGGATTGTTACCCTGGCTGTTGTCGGGGTTGTTGCAATTCTTGGCATCCTGAGCGGATTTGGGTTCATTGAAATGTTCATCTGGGGCGTTGCGCTGGCAGTTGCTGCTGTTCCGGAGGCGCTTCCTGCTGTGGTTACGGTTTGTCTTGCGCTTGGTGTGCGAAGGATGGTAAAGCATCATGCGCTGATCAGGAAACTACCATCTGTAGAAACACTTGGGGCAACGACAGTAATTTGCTCAGATAAAACCGGAACATTGACTCGTGATGAAATGACAGTCAAGAAAATATACGTTGACGGCAGGATGTTTGAGGTTACAGGTGCCGGTTATGAACCACAGGGTGATTTTCTTGATGGGAACCGCAGGGTTGAACCCGGAAAAGATGAAAATCTCAATAAATTGCTCCTTATTAGCACCCTGTGCAATGATTCTCAACTTGTAAATGAAAATTCAACATGGCGTATAAAAGGTGATCCCACGGAAGGGGCTCTTGTTGTTGCTGCTGCAAAAGCCGGAATTCAGAAATTGGATATTGAAAAAATACATCGGCGCACAGATGAGATCCCGTTTTCATCAGAGCGCAAAATGATGACAACGATTTATGCAGCCCCTGATGGACTTTATGCATATTCGAAAGGTGCGCCTGAGATAATCCTGAATTCATGTACCCGTATTTGTCACAATGGCGCTGTTGTTGAGCTTGGCAGCACCGAGAAAGAACAAATTGAAGAAGTCGTTAAATCAATGGCTTCCGGAGCCCTTCGAGTCATGTCTTTTTCATATAAACCTGTCGGGAAAGACCCGGTTTCTATCAATGATGTTGAGAAAGATATGATTTTTGCAGGGCTTGCAGGAATGATAGACTCGCCAAGGGAAGAGGTAAAAGAGGCAATTGCCACATGCAAAAAAGCCGGAATAAAGACAGTCATGATTACAGGTGACCATGATATCACAGGTTCTGCCATTGCCAGGGATCTGGGATTGCTGGAGGAAGGGGATATAGTGCTGACAGGTGCAAAACTTGATGCTCTGGCTGATAAAGAACTTGAACATGTTATTGAAAAAGTATCTGTATATGCAAGGGTTTCGCCCGCACATAAAATGCGAATAATACAGGCCTTAAAAAAGAAAGGTCATGTGGTGGCCATGACAGGTGATGGTGTGAACGATGCGCCGGCCTTGAAATCCGCAGACATCGGGATCGCTATGGGTATAACCGGAACTGCGGTCAGCAAGGAAGCATCGGATATAATACTTACGGATGACAATTTTGCATCCATCGTGGCGGCGGTTGAGGAAGGAAGGAATATATTCAAGAATATCAGGAATTTTGTTCTCTACGGGATCGGATGCCATATAGGGGAGGTGCTTACGGTACTTATTGCGATGCTTGCATGGCAAACACTTCCGCTTATCGCGATACAGATACTCTGGATAAACCTTATCACTGATGGTTTTCCCCCTATGGCACTTTCGGTAGAACATCCTGATAAAGGGCTGATGAGACAGCCTCCCAGGAAACAGCATGAAGGGATAATTACCAGAAGAGTGCTTATTTACGGTTCCGGAGTCGGGGCTTTGATAGCTTTACAGACCCTTTTGATATTCCGGTGGTCGCTTGATAATTCCGATATTATAAGAGCACAAACAATGGCTTTTACTTTGATAGTTATCTCAATGATGTTCAATGCATTCAACTGGCGCTCGGATCGGCTCTCGATTTTCAGTATAGGTCTCCTATCGAACAGGACGCTTCTATATGCAGTTGCCAGCACGATCTTGCTGCAGCTTCTTGTCATCTATACTCCTTCCCTGAATCGTCCTTTTAATACGGTACCCCTGGGTCTTGCTGATTGGGTACTTATCTTGATTCTTGCATCTACGACATTGATCTTTGTTGAAGCTGCAAAGTTCATTGAATCATATTTTCAACTCAAATCCGATTATAGGATGCTCAAGCCCGAAGTTTGAAATCACTTCAGGGTGGATCTCTCCGAACACACCTGCATTTTCACCGTTAATGATGATATCCGCACGCCTTCCCTCAATAAATGCAGGGTCGTTTGACTCAATGACGGTATATCCTATTCTTCTTTCCCTTAAAACAGCATCTGCGATCCCCTGGATTTCAGTAAAGTTAGCCTGCGGATGGATAGCAACACAGCCAAGCCGCTGCAATGTCCTGCAATCAAGAACCACTTCACCCGCCTCGAAAATGCGCTGGGGAAGCTCCCGATGTTTATTTATCGAAAGTATCTCAAGAAGGTTTGGCAGGATCGTCGGGCGAACGATCGTGTGGTCTTCACTTATCGGATAAAGGATATGGGTTATCCCTTCTGTTTTTTTTCTTCGCATTATGTCGAATTGTATTCTTTCGTTAGTTAGCGTAAAAGGCATTACTTCCAGATAGCCAAGACCTGTCATTATTTCATTTATTGCATCTTTTGATCTTGATATGGGATGCGATCTGCCCGATGTTGAGGTCACAGGAAGCTCAGGCTTTATTTTATCAAAGCCGTACGCTATTGCAATATCCTCAATAAGGTCACAGTTATGGAGGATATCCGAGCGGTAGGCCGGGACCAATACTTTAATGGTATTTCCGGAAGCTTGTGCTCCATATCTCATTTTATTCAGACAATTGATAATTTCTTCGGTTGTAAGCTTAAAACCAAGAAGTTCCTCTACTTCATTGCTATTAAGTTCCATTATAGCCGGGGATATATTCGGCGTTTCAATTTTGCCGTCGATCAGTACTGATTCGATTCTTCCCCCTCGCTCTGCAAGTGATGCAGTGACTATATTTAATGCTATTGATACGGCAGGGTCAAGACCTGTGACCTCAATAAATAGATCGGTCGTCCCTTCGGTTACTTTTGTAAGTTCCCCGTTTATTATCGGTGGGAATGAGAGAACATTATCTTTAGCGTCAAGAATAAGCGGGTATTTTTCAAATTTATCAAGAATATTTGCAAACTTAATGCCCTTGGGATGTTTTTCAAGGATCTGGCGCATAGAGAGAGGTTCTTTGAAGTCAAGCGGTGTAAATTTAAAATCAGGGCTCTGCGCGATGTACCTGAAAGGAGGTGTGATGTTTTCCATATCGTGCACACCGATGGACACTTTTTTCCTGTTCCTCCCGACAGCCCAGTGCAAAGATTCCTGCAGCGCCATCAGGGATTCGATACTTCGCGAATTAAATTGCATCCCTCGCACCACAGAGCAGGCAAGATACGGACGGATATTTTTGATCCGGCTGTCTCTTGAGATCTCTATTCCCGAAGATCTTACATCGAATTTCCTGAGACCGGTTTCAATATCCATGAACCCCTTAATTGCCCGGGCTACGCCTTCTGTGCTGTAAAGGTCGGGCCTGTTGGGGAAAAACTCAATATCGACATGATCGCTCTCAATTCGCTCGATATCGCATCCCATCATGGGAATGCGTTTAATAATGGTCTCTTTATCAATCCCCGAAAGTTCTTCAAGATCATCATAATATAATGTAATAACAGGCATTTTAATCACCTGAATAACAATTTAAGATATATTAATCATTCTGATCAGAATGACAAAACCGGGATAAATCTTACTGGCCGGCAATAAGTTTTAATTTTGATCCGCAAAATGGGCACATTAACCAGCTGGGTTCGATATTTTTCTTGCAGAACTGGCAGATTTTCGGAGCTTCGACTTTCTTGATTAACTGGTTACCGCAATACGAACAGTTATTCCATTTGGGATCAAAAATATTCTGGCATTTTTCACACGATTTGTAAGTAGAGCTCCATTTTTGACCTTTTAGCTCAACACCGCATTTTGTGCAAAAACGATATGAAACTACTACACGTTCCCCGCATGAGGTACACATGGGCACATCATGCATAAGTGTAGGATTAAGCTTCTTTTTCAGGTTCTCAAGACAAACAACCGCTTCACGTTTAACCATGTCCTCAGTGTCTTTTTCACCAAGCATTTCAATTATTCTTACCAGGCTCTTGGTGAATTCCGGTATTTCCATATCCATTTTTGCAAAATCCACTTTATCCTGATTTATCGAAGAAGTAATGTATTTTAAAGTCATGAAGCGGGTTGCCACTATTTTACTCTCAAGCTTTTCAAGCATATGCCGCCTTTCTTCTTCAGATAATATCTTGGCCATACTATTCAGTGATCTCCTCTATGGATATGGATAACTGGATGGCAAATACAAAGAACAATATAAGGGTTACCGATAATAAAGCTTCAAATACCGGATAAAAACCTGAATAAATAACAGTGCCGATAGAACCGACAGCTCTTGTGATACCCAATAATATAAAAAGATTTGTCATTATGATAAAATTCGTCCACATGACATCCATAGTTTTCAAACCCTTCAATTCTCTTGAAATACCCACAAGCAACTGAAATGATAAGACGCTAAAGACAATCACTATCATTGATGCAATGGTATTCAGGACTATAAAGAAATCCTCATCCATTATTCAATTTCCTCCTCCTCCTCATTGCTAAAGACAGTCCAGGGCTTTGTCCTCATTGCATATATGATCTTTCGAAGGCCAAATAATAATATGATAAAAACAATGACCTCTATAATAGGATCAAGGGTTTTAATGATGAATAAATATAAATTTATTGAATGCTGGGAAATCGCAATATTCGAAGCTCTTTGCATTTGTATAATATCCAGCAAAATACCGAAAGCTCCCAGGATATTCCAGAAAACGAATAGCATCATTGAAATTGAGAGATATCTCCAGTCCATAGAACCTTTTTCAGATCTTGACCATAATCCGGCTGCAAGGTAAGTTGCGCCGCATACTCCCAGAAGGAATGATATGAGACGCACAATTGTACCGCTCATATTCACTCCATTAGTGGCTCCTGCAAGATTTGCATCTGCCATAATCAACATAGGGAAAAAATCTAGTAACGAAATCGGATTTATCATGAAATTTTTAGAACCTCAATTTATTTATTGCAGACTTATGCTTATTTTCAATTAATCAGAATATAAACCAATTTGTGAAAAAAGTGTGATACTTCAAAAAATAATTGGTATTTTCTCCCCGCAATCCGGACATTTCCCGTCCTTTATCTTAATAGAAATCACACTGAATCCCATGCGGTCGATCAGCAAAGCATTGCACTTCGGACAGTACGTATTTTCATATTTATGCCCCCCGACGTTCCCAACATACACGAACTTCATTCCTTCTTTCTTCGCGATATTATAAGCCATCTCAATAGTATCCACAGGTGTGGGATAGAGTTCATTCATCTTATACATGGGATGGAACCTTGTAAAATGCATGGGTGTGTCTTCGCCTATATTGTCATGCACCCATTTGACAATCCCGGTTATTTCCTCGGGAGAATCGTTCTTCGTGGGAATAACAAGCGTTATTATTTCCACATGCATGCCCAGTTCCTTTGCAAGCTTTGTGGATTCAAGAACAGGTGCGAGTCTTGCGCCGCAGGTTTTCCGGTAGAAATCCTCGGAAAATGATTTGATATCCACACGGTAGGCATCAAGATACGGGGCGATGCGCCGCAGAGCCTCCGGAGTGATGTAGCCGTTTGTCACGTATATCGTCTTTAACCCCGCTTCTTTTGCAAGTACGGCGCTATCATACGTATATTCATGCCAGATAGCAGGTTCGTTATATGTCCAGGAGATTGATCTGGCTCCGGATTCCAGCGCCCGCTTGATAGCCATCCGGGGTGTAATTTCCATAGTGTATGAATCTTCCAGATTTGCCTGTGAGATGTTCCAGTTCTGGCAGTGCTCGCATTTGAAATTGCATCCTATTGAACCAAGGGAATACGATAGTGTTCCTGGCAGGAAATGATACAGGGGCTTTTTCTCTATCGGGTCAACAGCTTCACTCGATATTGTATTATATATCAGCGTGTAGATTTTCCCGTTTTTATTTTGCCTGGTCCTGCATAATCCCAGCTTACCATCACCGATAATGCACCTGTGGGAGCAAACATGGCATTTTACCTTTTTATCCGGAAGCTCATCGAATAATGTCCCCTCCTTGATCATAAACCTCCCTTAGATTTTATCCATATATCCCGGGCCTTGACTCTATCTGCTTTGAGCGCTTCTTTCGCAACTCATTTTTTATACTATCATAATAGTTCATTATATCAGGCGTTACGGACGGCCCGGTCTCTTCAATTGCAGAAAGGAAATGCTTCTGGCTCACTTTTTCAGTGTTTATGTTCTCACGCATCGCAAAGCGTCCGGCTTTCTTACAAACAACAGCAATATCTGCGCCTGTGAAGTCTTCTGTTATCCTTACAAGTTCTTCAAGATTCACATCTTCTGCAAGTGCCATCTTCTTTGTATGGACTTTGAATATTTCAGACCTTGTCTTCGGGTCAGGAACCGGTACAAGTATCATCTCATCGAACCTTCCAGGCCTCAGCAGGGCCGGATCGATTATATCGGGCCTGTTTGTCGCTGCAATGACCACAACGCCCCGCAGTTCTTCAAGCCCGTCAAGTTCTGAAAGTAACTGGTTTACTATACGCTCCGTAGCATGCGGTTCACCCTCTGTTGATGCTCTCACCGGCGCAAGCGCATCAAGCTCATCAAGAAATATTATTGCAGGTGCGACCTGACGCACCTTCTTGAAGATCTCAGCTATATGCTTTTCAGATTCGCCGTACCATTTTGATAATATATCGCTGCCCTTGACGGTTATGAAATTTGCTTCACTCTCGTTGGCAATGGCTTTTGCCAGAAGCGTTTTTCCGGTACCCGGAGGACCATATAGAAGAACGCCTTTCGGGGCTTCAACACCGATCCGTTTGAAAGATTCCGCATAACGCAGCGGCCATTCTACGGCTTCTGAAAGCAATTTCTTAACATTCTCAAGCCCACCTATGTCATCCCATGATATGTTTGGCACTTCAAAAAATATTTCGCGAAGGGCTGATGGCTGTACTTCCTTCATTTCATCTTCAAAATCCGAAGCTTTAATAATGAGTTTATCAAGCGTCTCTTTGGGTATGACCTTCTGTTCAAGGTCAATCTCAGGAAGCACTCTTCGAAGAGAGGTCATTGCAGCTTCACGGCATAACGCTGCGATATCTGCACCCACGAACCCGTATGTGCGGTCAGCAAGTTTGTCAAGGCTCACATCCTCCGCAAGCGGCATGCCCCGTGTGTGTATCTGGAATATCTCGCGCCTTCCCTCCCTGTCAGGCACCCTGAGTTCTATCTCGCGGTCAAACCTGCCGGGACGGCGAAGCGCCATATCAAGGGCTTCAGGACGGTTTGTGGCGCCGATTACGATCACGTTCTTCCGTGACTTCAGGCCGTCCATAAGCGAAAGAAGCTGGGCCACGACACGGCGTTCTACTTCACCGGTCACTTCAGCGCGTTTCGGAGCAATGCTGTCTATTTCATCGATAAATACGATCGCAGGGGCATTTTTCTCGGCCATATCAAAAGCTTCACGAAGCTTGTGTTCGCTTTCTCCGTAATATTTTGACATAATTTCAGGACCGTTGATTGTGATAAAATATGCCTCGCTTTCGTTTGCCACGGCTTTTGCAAGCATCGTCTTTCCTGTTCCCGGAGGGCCGTGAAGAAGAACACCCTTTGGCGCATCAATACCCAGCCTGTTGAAAAGCTCGGGGTGCTTAAGAGGCAGCTCAATGATTTCCCTGATCTTGCTCAGGGCGGGTTTTATTCCGCCGAGGTCTTCATACATCACCTCAGGTATTTCAGCAGGAAGCTCAACAGCCTCAGGCAGGAGTTCTACCTCTGTAATATCAGTTATTTTGACTATCCCGCCCGGAGATGTTGAAAAAACATGCAGCTTTATTTCCCCAAGCCCGAAAGAGCCGCCAAAAAATTCCGGGAATACCTGCTCGAACATAACATCCGTGCCCATCGATTCTCTCGGCCGCCTCACGCTTGTCGTTGATATGATATCCCCTTTTGAGACCGTCCTGTTATGGAAAATCGCCCGGATGCTTTCAGTTGGCGCATAAATATGGATGTTCTTTGTCACCGGAGCAAGTATGACTTTTTTTGCTTCTTTCCAATCTGCCTTTAAAACATCCGCATATTCTCCAAGACTTGTCCTTGCGTTCGTGCGTATCAGGCCATCCATCCTTATGACATCAAGCCCTTCATCCTGGGGGTATGCCCTTCCCACAACAGCAGATGTGGAATGCTGCTCTCCTTTTATCTCGACCACATCAAAAATATTGATGCCGATCATGTTCCGGAACTTTTCATCTATTCGGACTATTCCTTTACCTACGTCTCTCTGGTCTGCCTCTGCTACTTTTAACCTGATGGATTTTTGCATGTTACCCTATATCAATATAACTGCTGTTATTTTATAAAAGTTTGCTTCCTGCCCGGCCCCACAGAAACATAACCTATTTCTGCGCCCATTAATTCTTCAAGTAATGCAACATAGAGCCGGGCATTTTCAGGAAGGTCAACGAAACTCTCGGTATCGCAGATATCTTCGCGCCATCCCGGGATATCGATGTAGACAGGTTTGCACCTGGCCAGGTCACCGGAAAGTTCAGGCATGTAATCAATTGTCTCTCCTTCCAGTTCGTATCCGAGGTTCAACTTTATAGGATTAAGCCCTGAAAGTACGTCAAGCTTTGTGAGAGCCATGGATGTATATCCGTTCAGGTTGATAGATTTTCGCGCCATGGGCAGGTCGAACCAGCCGCATCTTCTTGGCCGTCCGGTAGTAGTCCCGAATTCTCCTCCCTTTTCGCGCAGGTGTTCCCCAACCTCGTTTTTCTGCTCCGTGGGAAGCGGTCCTTCTCCAACGCGTGTGATATAGGCCTTTATTACCCCTATCACTTCATTCACTTTTGTTGGGCCAACCCCCAGCGCTGCACATGCCGAGCCTGCTATGGTGCTTGAAGATGTAACGAATTTTTGGGTCCCGTGGATTATATCTAAATGCGTCCCCTGCGCACCTTCGGCGAGGACTTTTTTATCGTCCTTTAATGCTTGATTTATCTCTTTTGAAACATCAGTAATATAAGGTTTTAATTTATTGCCGATTTCAAGATACGTTTCAATTTCAGACCTTGCGATCCCTGGATCTCCGCCCAGTTCTTTTATCGCTGCTTCTTTGTATGGTGCTATTTCATCAAGCTTCCTTACAAAGCTGTCCTTATCAGCAATATCGGCCATCTGTATCTCTTCCCGCCCCACTTTATCAACGTAAGCAAGACCGATCCCCCGGTTTGTGGTCCCAATTTTCACGGCGCGCTTTGATTCGCGAAGACCGTCAAGCGCCACATGATACGGCATTATAATACTTGTCTTTGCATCGATGCCAAGTTTTGAGGGCGGAACTTCCACGCCATTTTCATGAAGCATGGCGATCTCTTCCATTAATATCTTCGGGTTCATTACAGTACCTGGCCCTATAAGCAGGCGCGCATTGAAAAGCACACCCGAAGGAATAAGATGCAGTTTATAGGTTTTACCTTCAGCAACAACTGTATGCCCCGCATTATCACCACCCTGGAAACGGGCGACAATGTCGTATTTTGAGGCCATCATATCCACGATCTTTCCTTTGCCCTCGTCTCCGAACTGTGCTCCTGTGATTATTGTGAACATATTTTTCCGTATTATTCTGGCGGGAAATATGATAAGTTTACCTGAATTAGAAAAACGATTTCTTAAGTTAATTGGATTCATTAATTATTATAAAATACAATTGACCGCAAGTTTTATTATTGGAAAAGATAATAATTATTATAAGTGGGAGCGTTTCATCTATGCTGGTACTAAGATTAAAGCTCATTCGTGAACAACGATCGTGGTTCATATCGGAATTAATAGCTTCATAAGTTTCCAGCGCGTGATTTGACGTTCTTATTTTAAAAGAAAGAGATAAAGGAGGTTAAATAAATGAAAAGAAAGACTATATTTATGCTGCTTATATTAACAGCAGTGCTGGCAGCAGCAGTGCCGGGGGTTTCAGCAATAGAAGCCTATGTAGCACCTGGCCTGGCATTGTATGACAGCGATTTTAGTTGTGGTACCTGTCACGTAAGCCTTGGAGGTGGAGGACCTCGTACTGCTTACGGAGAGGAATTTCGGAATGTATCAAATCATTCGGCAAATCCGACATATGCATTGATGGTTATAGGCGATCCAAACCAATCTAATGTGACACCGACGCCAACGGTAACAGAGACACCAGAGGCCAATGAAACAGTAACACCAACAGTAACAGAGACACCAGAGGCCAATGAAACAGTAACACCAACAGTAACAGAGACACCAGAGGCCAATGAAACAGTAACAGTAACACCAACAGCAACTGTAACAATAACAGCAACACCGACAACAACAGTAACAGTAACACCGGAAACCAGAAGAGTAATTGAAATAGTCGATAACATGAGTGGAGTTCCACTTATCAATCAGTCAACAATGGATATCCTGGCAGAGGATTTCATTAATTTCAATCCTGGCGACCCATATAATATAACAATAACAAGGGTAACTGGCGGTGTGGTGGAATACAATGCAACAGGAATATTGACGGGAGGCCCCAAACAGACCATAAAGGTTGATTGGACTCCTCAGACTATAGGTGCTTATATCCTGCGCTCTGATGCAGCCACAGAAACAGAGACAAAGGTAGTGCAGGTAATAAACCAGAAAGTCATAAGCCCCATACCTGAACTTTCAACAATGATTCTTGTCTCGGCAGGTCTTCTTGGACTTTTCGGACTGGCAAGAAAGCGTAAAAATAGTTAAGAACTTAAGAGGGTAAAATTCCCTCTTTTTATTTTTTATAATCTGGATTTACATTTTCCTGAAACTTAGAATACCTATCCCCATCATAATAGCAGCAAAAAGTGAAAGAACGGCAGCGTCCAATATGATAGGAAAATGATTTATGCCCAGAATGATACCGCGCACTGCGTCAACGCCATAAGTTAACGGATTAATGTATATAACAGCAGAAAGCCAGGATGGAAGATTGCTGACAGGGAAGAGGGCGCCGCTGAAGAAGAACATCGGCCACATCACAAAATTTATGACAAGGCTGAATCCTTCGGGACTCTTAAGGTTTGCACCTATCACAAGACCGATGCTCACCATTGCTATTGAAATAAGGAGAAGCATTATGAAGGCCTCCACAATTACAACAGGGGTAAAGGGAATGCTTATAAAAAATCCTATTATTATAAGATAAATTACCTGAACCATCGCATCCGTCGCCCCGCCCAGCATCTTTCCCGCAAAAACGCTTGCTCTTGAGATCGGCGCCACAAGGACTTCCTTTAAGAAATCAAGTTTGCGGTCCCATATTATATACACCCCGTAAAAAAGCGATGTAAATAATACCGTCATTACCATTATCCCAGGATAGATAAACACCTGGTATGGATAGCCGCTTATATTTTCAACAGTTGAACCCAGGCCTCCCCCAAATCCGAATATCCACAGGAGCGGTGAGACTGCTGCAGACACAAGCCGCTCCTTCTCACGGACATATATCTTGGCTTCACGAAGCCATACTGCATAAATACCTTCTATTTCGCTCATCTTTTCATTATCCTTTCCCAGAAACCTCCTTCGGCTTCAGCTTCACGGATCTCCCTGCCGGTGTAATGCAGGAACACATCATTTAGCGTTCCTCTTCTTACCTCCACAAAATCAATAGGACCTGTGTTTGAAAGAAGGTCCTGCAAATGTTTGCCTGCGTCTTTTATCGAGATACAAAGCAGGCCATCTTTCTCTTCAATTTTCATGACATAATTAAGCTTTTTGATACTATCAATGTCCCGGATCCTTTGTTTGATCGTAACAACATCTCCTGCTACCCTGCTCTTTAGTGCTTCAGGCGAATCAAGCGCTACGATCTTTCCATAATCAATGATAGCAACCCTGTCGCAAAGTTGTTCTGCTTCTTCCATATAATGTGTGGTAAGCAAGACGGTCATACATTCCTTTTCCGCAAGCTCTTTTATATATTCCCAGATGTGCTCCCTTGTCTGGGGATCAAGACCAAGCGTAGGTTCATCAAGGAAAAGGATTTTAGGATGATGCATTATCCCCCGGGCAAGTTCCAGGCGCCGCCGCATCCCGCCTGAATATGTATTGACAAAGTCATCTGCGCGTTTTTCAAGGTTTACGATAGCCAAGACTTCATCGATACGCTGCTTTCTGATTGCTTTTGGGACTTCAAAAAGGAGATTGTGGAGAGCGAGGTTTTCCCTGCCCGTTAAAAGGTCATCCACGCTTGCCTGCTGGAAGACAATACCTATTGATTTTCTCACTTTTCCGGGTTCTTTGACAATATCAAACCCATTGACCCAGGCTCTTCCTGATGTGGGTTTTAAAATAGTGCACAGCATTGAAATAAGAGTGGTTTTCCCCGCGCCGTTAGGGCCAAGAAGCCCGAATATCTCTCCCTCTTTGACCTCCATGTCCAATTCTTTAACTGCCGTTATTTTACCGAATTTTTTTGTGAGAGCTTCGGTCTTGATCGTCATGCTAATGAATATGCTTCCGGAATAAAAGAATAAGCTGGTTTGTTATTGGTTTGTTATGGTTTGTTACAGCTTCTTTACGTCACTTGCACTTTCAACAATGATCTCCCTTGCATTCTTATATTCCGCTACTTTGCCATTAATGCGTACATTGTCGCCGGGTTTCAAATTATTATACACTTCTTTTGCCCCCTTGTCTTTAGAAATAAATACCTTTACATTAAGATTTGAAATAGAAAGGATCAGGTTATCGCCTTTCGCTGTCATCTGTTTGGAGAGTACGATTCCCTCCACATAGACATGATCTCCGGTAGTTGAATCCGCTGAATATGCTGAATCGGCGGAAACCTGCTGAACAAAACCAAGATAACCGATTATAAGGGAAAGTACTGCCATTACCAGCAGTACCACCATTATTTTTTCCTCTTTTTGCATTATCTCATTTATCTATGGAGACCACTGTTACGTTGAAGATAAGCGTTTTACCTGCTACTTCAGTGTTCTGGTCCATAATTACTGATGTCTCGTTGAAGCTGACGTTTGTGGGGACCATCCCGAACATACCCGGAAGAGGGACCATTGTTTGCGGGATCGGATTATGTCTCAAAGTAATATTCGTATTATTTATCTCAACTACTGTTGTGTTAAACGGCGCGGATTGGAACTGCACAATCTCATTCTTAGTTACATTTGGTTTTAATGTAATATTGCCATTCTCAATTTTTATAACGGTCTCATTCCATGGTGCCCTTGAATCCCAGACAACGGATCCCACTGCCAAATTATATTTCAACGATACTTCGGATGTTTTATTCATGATCGTAATATTGATATTAGTATCCGGGATTGTTACGATATCTCCTACGGAATGGTTCGGGCCGAAGAATTGCTCAAACTGACTGGTTGGTATTTCAAAGACCGATGGAAGTACCCTTGTTGCGGGAATATCCTGCAATATTGGAGATACTTGGATCATTTCAGGATTGATAGGATATGCTTTCTCCGGAGGTATCTTCAAAGTTTTTGTTTCCCCCACTTTCATCCCGACAACCCCTTCATCCAAACCTTCAATAACTTCCCTTGGTGTTTTCCCTACGGTAAATTTCAGAGGTTCGTACGATGCATTGGGAGTGAATAGGTCATTAGCCTTAGCCACACTTTCAATAGAAGTATCAAAAACTTTCCCATTCTCCAGAGAACCAGTAAAATTAACGGATATATTATCCCCTTTTTTTACTGTTTTTGCTGTATTCTCCACACAGCCACTGAATAAAATTACAGCAGCAAATATAAGAATTAATAATTTTTTCATGATATCATCATCACCCAAAGTGACGATAACATATAAGTAATTTGTGATAATTCATGGGAACATATTTTAATAATTTATTTAAAAAAATCGACATGGAAATTCCCGCATTATTCAAACCATTAATCGTATTGAGTATCAGTTTAATAGTAGCTGTTGCCATCAATATAATTTTAAAGATCCTTATAAGAAAAGCAGAAAAGACAGATACAAAACTTGATGACATAATCCTGCATGCGATTGGAAGACCTATTTACATTCTTGTAATAGTGGCAGGGGTTTATTATGCCATACACCTGACACCCTTTCTTGCGGATTTAATAAATAGGCATGATGCAGAATACAATTACAGGCACTTCATTCTAACAATCTTTGCAACATGGATAGTTGCTTCTCTGGCAAAAAGAATCATCAGGGAATACGGGTATAACCTTGCAGCAAAGACAGAAGAAGAGATGGATGACAGGCTTGTTGCTCTTGCCGATATGTCGGTAACTTATATTATCTGGCTCTTCGGTATAATGCTTGCCCTATCCGGTATAGGTATTGAAATAACACCTTTTATCACAACTATGGGAATTGCAGGTCTTGCGATCGCTCTTGCTGCCCAGAACCTGCTTTCAAACGTTTTTGGGGGTATTACAATCACCCTTGACCAGCTTTATAAAACAGGGGACAGGGTAGAGATGGGCGGGGTTTATGGGGATGTATACGAAATAAAACCCAGGTATACAAAGATAAAGACGTTGAATAACACTATTATCACTATTCCAAATTCAAAAGTGATAAATGAGCAGATCATTAATTATGCAGTACCTGACAGCACGGTAAGAGTAAAGATACCGGTAAGCGTCGCATATGGTACAGATCCGAAACGTGTGGAGGAAATTCTTCTTGAGATCGCAGATACAGTTCCACTTATACTTAAAGAACCTAAGGCTACTGTCCGCTTCATTGAATATGCGGCTTCATCGCAAAACTTCGAACTATTGGTCTGGATCAAACATTATGATGACAGGCATCCTGTTATTGACCGGATCTTAAGGGATATATTCGTTAGATTTAAAAACGAAGGTATAGAGATACCATTTAACCAGATAGATGTCCATATTAAGAAAAATTAAGATGAACGTTAACTATTCATTCTCGAATCGCTATAAGGTTGGACTTTGTATCTTTCACTTCAACCTTAATAAAAAGTTTATGGTAAAGCTTAAATACCCCATACAACAATAAATTAATAAGGGACATGATCCGGGTGTTGGTTACCAACCATAAGACATTTTATCAGGTTAGTTAGAGCTTGCCGGGGGTAAGTTGAAAACTACCGGATAATTAAGTTGAGAAAGATATACTAAACGAAGGGAGAATTAATAATATGGCAAAAAATAAAGCGGTATTTGGAATATATAAGACCAGAGTGGGAGTTGAAGCGGCTGTTGATGCTCTGAAGGCTGCAGGTTTTAGCAGCACAGATATCTCAGTGCTTATGTCCGAAAAGGTAAGCACCAAAGAATTCGCACATGAGAAACACACTAAGGCTCCGGAGGGTGCAGCAACAGGGGCAGGCTCAGGAATAATAATCGGAGGGGCTCTTGGATGGCTGGCAGGCATTGGCGCACTGGCAATTCCGGGTGTCGGTCCTTTTATAGCAGCAGGCCCTCTCATGGCAGCTCTGGCCGGTGCTGGTGTAGGTGGTGCGATCGGTGGAATTGCAGGGGCTCTTATCGGCATGGGTATTCCCGAATACGAGGCTAAAAGATATGAAGGACTCGTTAACAAAGGTGGTATCTTGCTATCCGTTCACTCAGATAGTAAAGAAGAAACAGAGCGTGCTGAAGAGATTCTGAAACGCACGGGTGCCGAAGACGTTTCTTCAGCAGGAGAGGCTAAAGAGGAGGAAACAGTGCCGCCTCGCTCTGCTAAGGGAGTTCCTTCCACGGAATATTAGCCAGGAACTTAAATATAAGTATTATTTAGAAAAAAGGAACCGGTGAAGAATAGAAGGATCGGATTTACGATCCTTTTTATCTATTGCCATGATTTTTAACAATGATATTTAATACTTTTGGCGCAACTTTAACTTTTAATGGTGTTGTGCCTATTATTTCTCCGTCAACCTGAACTAACATTTCATTCGTACTGTAGACATATGCTTCTTTTTGTAAAGAGAAATTTTATCATATTCCACCAGTCTTTCCTGTTGATTATCACCAGGTCCAAAAAACCGTCTGTCACGCTTGCAGCGTTTGCCATCTGATATTCACTGCAAACATATGCAGAGTTTGCTATGATCATATAATATCCTATTGAAGTTGATTCATGTTTTACATAGATCTCATTCCATGTATACGCTGTAAGATGCTTAATTCCAATAATCGGGTATGCAAGAAATCCCCATCTTTTCCTGAATTTTGAAGTCGCATCCTTAATTACAAGCGCCTCAAAACCAACACCCAAAGTAATTGCAAAATACCTGGAACCTTCCTTTGTTTCTGCATAACCAAGATCTATCTTTATTTTTTTTCCTTCTGTGATCAATTGTACTGCTTCTATGGGATTAATTGGTATACCTAACTCCAAAGCTAAAACATTACATGTACCGAAAGGAATGATTGCTAATGTTGTTTCTGAATTAGCTATACCGTTTATCACTTCATTTATTGTTCCATCTCCCCCGGCTACGATAACTAAATCATATTTGTTTTTTGCATCCTTTGCTATTTCTGTTGTATATTAATCTAAATCTTGTTATTAATTTTTGGAATTTCGTTTTTATTGTTAGAGACTTTTGTCTTTCCATTCTTCCGGATTCTGGATTTATGATTAATTTGGCTTTCATATGGTACACCAATATTCCTTGTTTAAACTATTATAAATATTGTTGAAGTATCTTGATTTCGACTACGGCAAATGAATTGGACCGGCGAAGAGAAAAGAGTTTAAATATATGTTATTGCAATTAACTATATAATACAATGTGGAGAGTGACTATATGGGAAACTTCATCAACAAAAAAAGCATTAAACCGAACAAGAGTGAACAACCTCCGCCTACTCCTAAACCGATCCCCGTACCTGAACCTATTCCTGAACCTACACCCGAACCTAAACCGGTTCCTGTACCCGAACCCATTCCTGAACCTACTCCTGAACCTACACCCGAACCTAAACCGGTTCCTGTGCCTGAACCCATTCCTGAACCTAAACCAGGCCCTATACCTGAACCTGAACCAAAATAATACCGGATTATGAAAAAAGGTAAAGTATTCAGAGCAATCGAATAACCACTTCGCACAGTTTATCCCCGTGCGATATCAATTTCTTTATATCGAGTTCCGCCCTGTTCCCGAAGGCATGGTTCAGCGCACCCTTGAAAGCTTCCCTGGATGTATGACAGATATATTTGTCAAATTTATTTCCCTCTGTGGCTATATTGCATTTCCTTACAGTATATAGCAGGTTTTTCCCCTCCAATTTCCATTCACTTTCGGTATGCATTTTAGAATTTATTGTTTCAAAAACAGTTTTAAATGTTTCCAGGTTCCATTTTTTGATACCGTTCTCTTTTTCATATTCCTGCATTAACGATGTTCCGATCTTTCGTCCTAAAGCTGTAAAGGATAATGGTATATCTGGAATGTTTTTCAATCCTTTGAGAAAAGTCATGAACATTAGTAATTCCTGATCAAAGCTGGTCTTGGTTGTTTTCAAATTATCAACTATTTCATTGACTTTTATACCAACATCCGGCCTGTGGGTCAATACTATCATGTTGGCTGTTGTTTTGGGATCGAATAAATGACCATTTGCTTCCAGAAGCAATACGAGTGTTTTCTTAATCTTTTCAATGGCTTCATTAGATCGGTAACTATGAAATAATATTAAATTATCGTTATCTATCTCAACTTTGTCAATTACTCTTGAGCTTTCATAAACATCTTTTATCAGTAAAAGCATATCTTTTAAGGGAATTTCCTGTATAGGTTTTTTCGCCAGGTTCTCTATGCTGATTTCACCAAGAGGTATATTATTGGAAAGGAGGTCTTCAAAGAAGTTTCTATGAACAGTTACCATATTATAATTACTTAAAATGTGTCTTTTTACTATTGCTTTCCAGAATGCAGGGCGGCTTTTTATTCCTTTTATCACCTCATCCATCCCGCCAAAAAAAGTAAGCAGGCTGTTTGTAGCTTCTTTTGTGGTTGATCTTGCCAGTTCGATCCGGATACATTCATTAATATTAAAGACAGATATTATTTCAAGTGGTGTTATTTCAAGAGAATTTTTGACCAGATATTGGGATAATATGCGTGCGACAGTTCGTATCTTATGATTTTCCCCCTTCAATTCTAACAGGATACCGGAGGGTAATGTATCGTTGTCATATTTGAATTCAATATCAATATCCCATTCAAGTTCCCTGAACCTGTAGTTCAAATACTCTTCCAGTTTCCTTATTGAGTGGATCAATACCGGGTCCAGTAATTCATCAATTACATTGTCGGGAATGAGTGTGCCATCGATCTCGGTCAACATCCATTTTAAAAGGGAAGTATCTATTGCCGATGAATTACCCGGAAAAGCGGATTTACCGTTACGGTCGATAATCTCTCTTATTACTGCGCTGAAATTCCCATTATGTCTCTCCAGCTGCGGCTTTAATTTCTCAACACATTCTTTATCAATGGATATATGCTTTGTAACGATCATAGCCAGAACCTTTCCACTACTCATAAGGTTTATATTATGCGTTTTGTCCCCGCGTTTTGCCGTTTTACCTTTTTGCAAGAATAAAAGATTTTTAAGTTAGACAAAACCTGTATCACGGTTTTACCTATCCATATAATAATTCCATTTTCTAGCGTATATATTTTGCTATTTTGAATTGAAATCAAACAGCGATTTCTGCGGTTTGCTATCATTTTTATTAGCCCTGTCCGTATCAGGTGATTCTGGCCCCGGCAGCTCAATGCTTCCGTACTGGCCTCCGCCTCCGGGACGAACCTTTACTTTCCCTTCCTTGAAAGCGATTATCGCACTAATAACCCGTGCATCGAGTCCTGAGTTGCTTATATCTGCATCTATTAGCACCGTTACCTCAGATCCATATTTATCTATAAGTTTTTTCCAGATACCCTGCACACCTTTTGTATTCGTGCCAATTCCCAGCGCTTTTGCGATTATTTCAGATAATGGTATGATATGAAGATACGGCGGCCTGTGATCGGGATATTGCGGTTCGTTAAAAGATGCAAGTTCATTTACCCTGTCTTTCACTCCTTTTTTTATAGTTCCGCCGCACGAACATTTCCAGCTGTTCATGACACTTTCTCTTATTGTGTAATGCGTAAAGCAGCGGATGCATGCGCTCTCATTGTATTTCCCTTCCTCCGGCGGCATTCCCACATTAAGAACAGGTTTTCTTCCTTTTTCCCTGAAAATGGCCATCTTGAGTTCATCAAAACTTATATCCTCCATTTTGAATCTATTGAACTCACGGGCAAGCTTATTAGTGTAGGGGGAATGAGCATCCGAGTTTGATAGGAAAGTGAGACACTTAAGTTCGGTGATCCTATCAGCGTATGAAGTATCGGCGCTCAATCCCAGTTCTAAAAAATAAATATATTTTTCCATGTCACCGTAACATTCCTTGAGTGAATTGTGATACGCATACATGGCGGTCCATGGCGTAAAAGCATGCGAAGGTCCGATAAGAGCGCCTACGGATCTTGCAGCCTCTGCAATCCGTACCCCATCCAGCCTGACGTTAGGCCTGCCGTTAGAGTCTATATCTTTTGAATGGGGCTTCATGAACTCATACAATTCTTCCGCCTTGGAAATCGAAGGGACTATCAGAAGGTGATGTACCTGATTTATATCTTCGATCTCGGCTGTAAGGATAAAACTTACATCAGTCTTTGTATCTTTAGACTTTAGCTTAAAAATGCCATTTTCTTCCTTTAACATCTTTATCTCGCTAAGCCACTTCGGGTGGAGACAATCACCTGTAGCTACAAGCTGGATACCTTTCTTCATTGATTCTGAGGCTAAAGTCGGAATGTCCAATTTCGGGGATGTTGCCTTACTGTATTTTGAATGAATATGAAGGTCTGCATTTACCTGCATAAGTGACTAATAAACTGGAAAAGATATATGGGTTATGTAGATTATTTTTGAACTTTTTTTAACGGTTTTCGGTTGGATAACAGGATTCACGGGATCCGAACCGCAAATATTTATAAAATCCCCATGAGGCGCGCCACCATGTTCTCATAGCCGCCCCGGGTTACGCCTCTGCATTGTGACGCGCCGGGAATTAGAAAACGTGGAAACATAGATTAAGCTTGGATCAGTAATTTGAAAAATCTCTTAAATTTGTTAAGAATCAATAAAAAGTTAAAAATAAAATGTATAATTTCAGCCTTTTTAGAATAATATCTGAAAACAAAGCCACAAATCATTATTCTGAGAGATAGTCCGATCTCAGCACAATAACTGACAGCAACAACTCATGTTTTATAACGAATATCCATTTCTACGGTGATGTGACTTTCTTAATCTTCTTTCGTGGCAAGATCACTTCGAGAATTTCTTTGACATCCTGTACCGACATCGATTCGGCTTTCCTTCCCCATTTCACCACCATTTGCAGAATGAACAACATTGCCAGCAATGTCATTACCATATGGTGATGCCATTCCGTCCAGCCACGAACCTGATAATCTGCCAACCCAGCTTCCCCTTTTCCGTCTTCCAGAGCTCGTTCTATCCAGTAACGACTACAAGACATTTGACCGAGTCTCTCTATTTTCAACTTCATCCTTGCGGATAATAAGCCATGTTTCAACTCCTGGCAATCCATCCCTTACTGGAAAAACCCGCAAGCATGCCAGCATACTCCATAGCTCTTTACGCTCAGTGTCTCTCAGAAAAACACGAGA
>Ga0172443_1015_pt1 | contig 63554 bp, 64 predicted proteins | sample MayberryNE_Catta_6_FD_114741 | JGI IMG/M metagenome (GOLD analysis project Ga0172443, IMG submission 114741) | reverse complement strand
ATAATTTTATATTAAATCTCCCAAAGAGCATCAAATTAACAAATATATTTATATGATAAGTATCATCATAAGTATGAGGAAATTTAATGGCGAAAATAAATATAAAAAAACATACTAAAACCATAGAATCTTCTTGGTGGGAAGAAAGAAACAAAATACTGGCAAGAGCAGCAAAACCTGCCAGAACCACAGCCAGACCAAAGAAAGTTCCTGCAAAAAAGGCATCTGCAACAAAAACAGTTAAAAAAGCTGCAATAAAAAAAGCTAAGAAAAGATGAAATAAAAGATTTTTTATTTCATCTTTTCTGCAAACCAGCTATTCTTGCAGTTACTATGTTTTTTGCACTATGACCGCAAAGTGATCTTTATGGAATGGTTCAAGATTAACCAGTTCTTTTACCTTAAAATTATTTTCAAGCTTTTTTATTTCCATATCGGTCACATCTGCGGGATCTCTTATTGAATCAATACTTCTTGTTTTAATCATCAGGACCAGGATGCCTTCTTTCTTGAGAAATAACTCCGCATTCCTTATAGCGATCCCTGCCTGCTCTTTCTGTGCTACATCCTGATAAATCATATCCACATCACAAACCATATTTTGATACGACTTCGGATTTGTAGCATCTCCCAGTATGGGAACAAGGTTCATCCTCGGAGTACTTACATTAATAAGGTCTTTCATTGCCCTTGGTGAGAATTCTACAGAAAAAACAGTACCCTCTGTAACAATATCAGAAACATGGCTGACAGTCGTTCCGTTCGCGGCGCCAAGATAAAGAACAGTATAATTTTTTTTGATAGAAATTGATGAACCCTTCAGTACCAGGGCTGCAAGCTTGCTTCTAAACGGGTCCCAGATGCGATATTCCTGTTTTTCGATATCGATGAGCTTTTCACCGTAAATTTTCATTCCCGGAACAAAGTTCTTTGTAACCAATCTCCTGCAATTCTCTGAAACAAAAATAAATGAGTTATCCAGTTCGGTTTCAAATAATTCAATCTTTCCCATTTATATATATTTTATTATATCTCCTTTAGTAATCGCGCAATATCGTCTCCGACCTCAGATGTCGTATTTGAGCCGTCCATATCGTATGTTTTCACTTTATTGTTAACGATATTTTTCTCAATAGCCCGTACGATCTGTTCGAAAGCTTCTTTTTCACCTATCTGGTCAAGAAGCAGCGCCCCTGCCCATATCGTGGCTATGGGATTCACTTTATTCTGTCCCTTATATTTTGGCGCACTCCCATGTATCGGCTCGAACATGCTTGTACCTTCAGGATTGATATTCCCTCCGGGGGCAAGACCAAGGCCACCCTGTATCATCGCACCGAGGTCGGTTATAATATCACCGAACATATTGGGTGTAACAACTACATCGAACCACTCAGGATTTTTCACAAACCACATGGTTATGGCATCCACAAAATTGAAATCTGTTTTTACCTGGGGATATCCAGAAGCAATTGAAGTGAATTCTTCACGCCATAATCCGTAAATATCAGACAATACATTTGCCTTATCGACTGAAGAGAGATGTTTGTTCCTGTTTTTTGCAAGCTCAAATGCGTAACTGATCACCCTGCGTGTGCCTTCCCTGCTGATCAGGCCAAGCTGGTAGCCTATTTCATCACTGTCAGAGGTGATATCAAGGCCGAATTTTACATTATACAACTGCCTGGTAACTTCAAGTGTTTTTTTGTTATTTCCTTTGCTGGCACGACCGCCAATACCGATATAGAAATCTTCAGTATTTTCCCGCACTACTACAAAATCAATATCCTTTGCAGTTTTATCCTTTAACGGGGTCCAGACCCCTTCAAGCAGTTTCACGGGACGAAGATTTACATACTCATCAAAATAGAACCTGATATTGAGGAGAATTCCCTTTTCAAGTATTCCCGGCTTAATCCTGTCATCGCCTATTGCCCCGAAATATATCGCCTGGTATTTTGAAAGATCCTTGAGCGTATCTTCGGATATTAACTCCCCGGTTTCGAGATAATGGTCGGCTCCATGCGGATATTCGATCCATTCTATATCAAAACCGAATTTTTCACCCGCAGTATCAAGCACTTTTCGCCCTTCTCTTATTATTTCCGGACCGATACCGTCTCCTGGGATCACTGGGATTTTGTATTGAGTCATAAATTCTCCTCTATTTTAATCTTTTTCCCCCCTGAATTCCCTGTCAGGTAATTAAATTAACTATAGATAACGGAAAATGCAGAGTCCTGAAATTATTTCATTAGACAGGCATAAAACCTTTTATATGATGCCCAGGACGAGAACTGCAATTCAGGTTCAATGCTCCTTTTAAGGAGGCGGCTCGTCCGTTTTCACTTTCGCCCCGGAGGGCATAAAAACTGTATATACAACTTTATAATAAACAGGGCATGGACAAGAAAAAACTATTAAAAAACTTCAGGATCGTATCTTATGCTGTTGGGGGAATATTTTTTATATTGAACATCTTTAAATATAATTAAATAACCAGTAGGCTGTCGTTTACCTTATAAGGAGGATTAAATGAGGCAGATTCAACGAGGATGCTCCTTTGGGGAAAAGTGCAGGCCACTGTACTGGACACCATGCGTGACAACGGCCCAGCCGGTGTAACATACAGGCTTTGGTGGAATAAAGTGCGTCGAGGCAGGAGGTCCTGAGCCTGGCGTTGGATGCGCAGGAAGAGGAGTTATCACTGCAATAAAACTGCTGGAGGAACTTGGAGCATATAATGAGAACTTTGATTTCGTCTTCTGCGACGTGCTCGGAGATGTTGTGTGCGGCGGGTTTGCCATGCCTATCAGAGAAGGCCATGCCAAAGAAATATACATCGTGGCAAGCGGGGAACTTATGGCACTTTACGCTGCCAACAATATCTGCAAGGGTATAGTCAAATTCGCAGAGAACGGCGATGCTCGCTTGGGAGGCATAATTTGCAATTCTCGCAACGTGGATAATGAACTTGAGCTTCTCACTGAATTCTCAAAAAAATAGCATTGACAGCCCGAATTATTTTTCCATAGAAGCGCTGCAAACCCCGCCGTCCCATCCATCGCTGCCCGGCACCGATCTAGGAGAAAAAGATAGAATAAAATGAGATTTTATCTCGGTTCATCCACTGAATATATCAAAATGCCGCCCTGCTTCTGCATCCTGGAAAGGATAGGACTCTTATGAGAGTTGTAATGGACCCGGCGGGATTCGAACCCGCGGCCTTTGCGTTGCGAACGCAACGATCTACCCCTGATCTACAGGCCCTGAAAATGGAGAAATTTGGTTTTTACATCCTGCCCAGTTCTTCGACTGAAACGCTCTCCACACCTTTTACTTTACTGAATTCCTCTTCGACCTTCTCGGTTCCGCCTTCGATATCGCCGACTTTTACAACTACCATGAGGGCTTTCAGGCCGAATGCGACAGGTTCTTCTGAGAATCCATGAATGCGCGCTCCCTGAGGGACCACTTTTGTAAGGGTTTCCTTGAGCTTATTAAGATCAATATCCATGCCCGAAGGCATTACTCTTATTTTTGCTGCCACTTCTCCCATTATCTTCACGGTCCTTCGAACCCGCATTCCGGGCATTTATAGGGGTTGCTCTGGTGCCTGCAGGCAGCACATCTTCCGATCTCATTACCGCACTGCGGGCATGGGAACCGTGCATAACCACGCTCAATAAGATTAACTCCGCATGAAACACAAATTGTTGCTTTTTCTTTTCTTGCCATAATGTTCTCCTTTGTTGGGACTTCCATACACATCCGAAGGCTATTAAATTTAACGTAAAGAAATCTGAAAGTTAAACCTTCCTTTGCATCCAATACAGATAATCAAGCTATCTCTGAAAAAAATAGAGGAATAGGTGGGCTCACGCCTAATCCTCATTTGTATGCTGTTTTATAAACCGTTCGGGTTTAGACTGCACCATTTCCTACAAATTTATTTCACCAATTGAAGCTCGCTTCATTAATACCAGATCTCCTGCATCCGCAGGCTCTCCATTGTTATTCAGGTCGTATCCGGAATCTGCCGGGATTTCACCGATCGAAGCGCGCTTCATCAGAACCAGATCACCTGCATCTGCTGACATCCAGTTACCGTTCAGGTCACCTCGTACAAGCGACGGTACAGGCTGAAGCGCCAAGTCCTGCATGACTGTAGCTCCAGAGGCTACTGTGACGCTTGCATTCGTTAGGTTATATCCAGTTGCGCTTGCTGTTACATTGTATGTTCCGGGTGCAATGATTATGTTATAGCTGCCGTTTGCATCCGTAATACCATCCTGGCTTCCTGCCATCACAGTAGCACCAGCGATCGGTAAGCCGGATGAGATATTGGTTACATTACCAGTGATCGTGCCGTTAGCAGCAACCAGCCCAATTGGATCGACAAACCCGTTGCGAGGACCAGTCTTGCCGTAGTGGCACTTGAAGCACAAGCCATTACTGGGGGTTATAGCCGAGAAGGTAGCTGCCATTGTATCAAGGTTGCCGTGACATCCACTGCAATTGCTGTCCGTGTCATTGTAGGCACGACCGTGATTTGTAGGGATGCCCGGGAAGTCAAGAATCCATGCCTGGAATGGAACCGACAAACCGTCATGGTTGGGGTTCATGGTTGAAAAGTTGCTCAATTCTGCAGATGTGTCAAGCACACGCACCTCGATTTTGCTGGTATTACCAGGAACTATAACGAAATTAAAGATTGTTTCATTCAAGCCTGTGGAATAACTCACAACCGGATGGCTATTCAGCCCCGGAGGATATACCTTGATCCTGTACATCGGGTTTGAAATGTCGCCGATGAAGCTGTTTCGAAGCCTCATTCCAACGGACTGGTTTATATCGGATTCATTGCTGTCGATGCGTGTGGGCAAATGGTTGCTTGCAAGACCATTGACTTCGATGAAGTAATCGCCTGGATTTATGCTGCTCAGGTTGAACTGTGCGGTCATATTATCCGGTAATGTTGCCGTTGCGACTGTACTGCCCGATGTATCAAGCAGCATTGCACTTGTGATGTTGTTCACTATCGGAGTACTCGTACCATCCATGGTGGCGTTCAGGGTGAGGGTCAGTTCTGAAGGATTTGCTGATACCGTCGATACCCCTGCTATCATCAGTGCTAATAATATCACTGCTATTTCTAATTTGTACTTAGTTTTCAATTATACTACCTCCTTATCTCCATTATTGAGATCGTTCCACGTCGGAGGACACATAGAGCAATTATTTAGACAGAACCAATATAGCCATCGCACCTTGAAAAAGCTACCAACCGTCTCTATATACCAACACCAATTGAAACTCTCCCGCAAACTTTATCAGGGCTTGAATGCTAATAAATCTTACGGTTGTCCATTCCGATTTTCTATTCTCCTTTAATAAGCGTCCCGCTAATATTGCCTCTTAATGCATTGACCGCCCTTCCGGGACAATTGCCATTGATGATCTCGCAGTTCATATTATTCCTCAGGAGAAAATTCGGAAGTTCTGCATCCGCACATGTCTGTTTACCTATGAGTTTCTCTGCATGGATCTCATGTTGGTATACCCCGTTCAAATAAATACCGTCTACATCCGTTAATTTCATAAACCGGGCTTTGAGTTTTGATGCGACCCAGGCTGCGATCGTGTCTGAGGTAACATCCCATGTATGGGGAAGCTCATCATTGTTCCTGAGCAGGTTATATGGAAGCAAAATGTATGTACCCTTTCCAGGAATTTCCAGGCTTTCAACAAGTTTCGCATCCGTCCCATCGGCCAGATAATACCCGTACTGCTCCATTGCAAGTATTGCCATCCAGTGCGCAGGTTCCTGCGATGGATTGACTTTACGCACTGTATCGGCAAAGATTGAGCCTCCCGGAACTATAAGAATAGTTTCCCCGGTTGAATTCGTGTATTCTATGAGGTCTCTTATAATCTTTTTTGCGCCATGGATCAGGCTTCCGCCGAGTTTAATTACTATCATCGTTAATAATCCTCCGGAGGCATCTCACTCCAATCACGCTCCACCACCGCTGGATTTTTCTTAATCTCAAGAATTAGGGATTCATCCCTGACCCTGGAGCCTTTCCTGTCTATCCATTTATCAAGTTCCCCGCTTTTTAACCTGGTGCGCAAAGCGAACTTTATACTCCCGCCCTCAGTCTTATCCGAAATATGTGCTGCCCCGTGAATTAATCTTACATTCCTGAACCCATGCTCATAAGCCTCTTTGATCTTTTCGCGGGCTGCCATGAGTGCAGCCCTTGTTGAATAATTATGCAGATCAACATCAACACATTTCTTGAAGATATCCACTTCGAACCAGGCCATTTTCAATCCGTTATTTCCTTCCTTAACAGGATATATGCAAATCCGAGTCCTACAATACCGTACAGAAGAAGCGGCAGGAGGTATCCTGCAAGTACACCAAACCCTTCCTGGTATATCAATACCGAATCAAAGGCTCTTATGCCCAGGGTTATGGGAAGGGCGCTCCCGATTTTTACCATCAGCTGCGGCATGGTCTCATATGGGAAAAAAACACCGCTTAAAAACAGCATAGGGATACTCAGCACAAGAGATGATAACATGGCTGTGTTTTCCGATTCTGCAAATGTTGCAACTGCCATACCGATACCTATGAAAGCTGCTGAATATACAAGTATCACAAGGAACAACAATCCCAGCTGGCCTGCCGGGATCAGGATCCCATAGAAAATGAAAGCAACAATGATCAGGATAATTCCCTGAAGCATGGCTATGAGAATAAGTGCGGATGTCTTTGCGAAAATGAACTCTCCCAGCGATAAGGGTGTCAAAAGTGTCCTCAACAGGGTCTTTTTGGTTCTTTCCTGTACGATCGTAATTGATGAAAGCAGGAATGAAATGAACATCAGGACAATAGATGCGATCGCAGGTGTCAGGAAGTCAAGATAAGACATATTTTTAAATACAGGTTCACTTTCGAGTTTGATAGGGGCAGCAATAGCAGCAGGTGACTTTTTTCTTACCTCACTTAAGATATCTTTTGTCCTGTTGATTTCTGTTGCGAGGTTTGAAGTGCTGTTTGCCATTTCTGAAGATAGGTTGTTCATCTGAATGGAAACATTGGCCGACTGAGCCCTGACATTGTCCAGGACCACAATAGCTGTCTCAATATTTGAAATATTTTCCCGGATATTTGAGATCTCAAACGTATAATTGCCGATCAATCCCTGCATATTCTGCAATCTTATGTCAGTTCTTACAAGTTTATCATGCAATTCAGAGCCTTCCCGGGTAACATTAGCAAGGCCGTTATAAAGTGATCTTACACGGCCGGTTTTATCCAACAACAGTGCCCTTGTATCCTGTATTTGCCGGATGGAGTTTGCAATGGATATGCATTGTGGTGTTAAAGGGTTTCCGCATGTTAAATCATACGTTCCCTGCAGATCGGTCTGGATCCCCATTAATACACCATCTATGGAATCAATATTATCTACTACCAGCTTGAGGTCATCTCTCAACACCGCAGAATCATTATAGATCAAACTTATATTCTTATCAAGTTCCAAAATTTCGTTTCGTGTAGTATTTATATCAACAGAGGTCCGGGAGAGGTCAATCATCATCCGGTCAAGCGTCATTTTCATCATATTAACGGATTGGTTCATTCTTGTTACATTGATCTCATCCAGCCGGACAAGCACATTCTGGGTATCATCGTCAAGCCTGGTGATATTCCCGCTTATTGAAAAGACACCTTCTTTTAAAGGACCAAGTTCTGATTCCATCTCACCCAGGTTTTCCCAGAGCTGACTGATAAAACCCAGAGTAAGTTCATACGACATTTTTTCGGTAGTGGTCAGGAAAACCGTAGATATGACCGGAGCTATCTGTACCCTTGAATTATCAATAAATAATTTCATGGACTGTGTCTGATTTTCCGGGATAAATATTCCTGCACTGTATTTTCCCTTCATGACCCCATGTTCGATAACAGACGGGTCATCGGTATTCTCTTTTACGATTATGAACATCTTGCTTGCATTTAATTCTTCGATTATGTCATTACCCGGTTTTAATCCGCCGCCCACGCCCAGTTTTATCTCTTTCAGACCTTCAGTAGAAGCCCCCGAAAAAACCGAGCCGATCAATATCATAATAAGAATAGGAGCAAGAAATATCAAAAGTAATGTCTTCCTGTGCCGCACATATACCAGAAAATCTTTCTTTATGACAAAAACGATACTCAATGCCACTCTTCTCCTGAAGCATAAATAAATACATCTTCCAGGCTTGGTGTGCTTGACTCAATATTTTTGATCTTCTCTCCCTGGGATTTGAACATTTCAAAAATTGCCTGGAGTGGCAGTTCATCCATAAATGTTATTTTAAGTCCTTTTTCATTTACACTAACGGTGGATATTTTTTCAAGTGAGCTTATATTAGGTATTATTTCCGTATAATTTCCAGGTGAGCTTGTTATTAGAATAACCTTTTCTCCTACTTTCTTTTTTAATTCATCCTGTTTTCCTTCGATAACTATTTTGCCCCTGTTCATTATCAATATCCGATCACACAACAAGTCCGCTTCTTCCATATAATGAGTAGTAAGAAGGATCGTAGTACCTTCATTGTTAACGACCCTTATGGTTTCCCAGAGCGCTTTTCTTGATACGGGATCAAGCCCCACACTGGGTTCATCAAGGATCAATACTTCCGGTTTATGGATAAGTGCACAGGCAATATTTAGCCTTGTTTTCATCCCGCCTGACAGGTTATTGGCCATGATATTGCTTTTCGAATCAAGTTTTAGCAATGTAAGTATTTTATGGCTTCTTTTCTTGATATCAATAGCGTTGATGCGATATAATGACCCGAAAAACGCAAGGTTTTCACTTACTGTAAGCTCATCATAAAAACTGTTCTCCTGCGGGACAACCCCGATAATCGAAAGGACTTCTTTCTTATCGGATACAACATCAAGGCCGGATATGTAAGCATGTCCTGAGGATGGTCTTGTCTGGCAGGACAGGATTTTGATCAATGTTGACTTTCCTGCCCCGTTTGGTCCGAGAAGACCGAATATGATCCCTTTTTCAATATCCAGGGTCACATTATCCAGTACTTTGAAATTTCCATAGCTTTTTGATATTGAACGAACTTCTATTATCGGTTCCATGTTTATATTATCTTTATATTCTATATTTTTATCCTACTATATGATTTATCACATATACTATTTAAAAATTTTTATACATGCAAAACGTTTATCATACCTCCACAACTGAAAGGTATGGTATCTTCAAGTAGCGAGTGAATAACAATGGAAAAGAATACGATCATTTTATTTAATCCCATGCCTGTGGAACATCCTGTTGCGATCCCGAATAAAATGACAACATCTCTTCAGGTACCGCTTGTTAATGTTCCGCTATCGCTTCTTGCCCTGGGAAGGATGGTCAGGGATGAATTTGATGTCAGGATAATTAATGCTGTAGTAGATACCGATTATAAACAAAATATCATAGATGTGGGAAAAAATGCTTTATGCCTTGCGGTCAGCAGCATGACCTGCTACCAGATCAGTGATGGGATCGATGTCTGCAAAGCTGTTAAGCATCTTTATCCGCAGCTTCCGGTTATATGGGGAGGGTACCACCCGTCAACACAGCCCCTGCAAACCCTTAAAAACCCTTATATCGACATTGTTATCAGGGGACAGGGAGAGTTCACTTTTAAGAAAGTGGTTGAAAAACTCAAGAAAAATGAATCCCTTGACGGGATTAGAGGTGTTTCCTATAAAGAGGAGGGGAAAATAATAGAAAACCAGGGCCAGGAATTCAAAGCCCTTGACTCTTTCCCGTCTATTCAATATGACATGATCGATGTAGAGCGGCATATCAAAGGATATAAATTCGCAAAGCGCTGTATTGATTACTATTCAAGTATTGGCTGTGCGGCAGGATGTCATTTCTGCTCCGAACCGCTATTTTGCGGCAGGCGCTGGTCTGGACTTTCCGCAGAAACAGTGGTCACGGAACTTGAATGCCTTGCAAAAACCTATAACATTGATACATTCATGATCCGTGATAGTGATTTTTTTATAAATGTGAACAGGGTGAAAAAGATATGTTCGCTTCTGGTCGAAAAAAACCTCGGAATACGCCTCACAAGCGTCAATGGGAGAATGGAGCAGCTTTCGCGAATGGATAACGATGTCTGGGGTATTTTGCGAAAAGCCGGTATCCATGAGATTTTCATAGGATTTGAAAGCGGGATGCAGGAAGCGCTTGATGCCATGAATAAAGGAACAAAGACCGGACAGATAAAGACATGTATAGATAAATGTATAGAACACGATATTGACATTCGGGGATCATTCATGGTAGGAATCCCGGGTGTGGATGCAAAAGAAGAAGTAACAAGGACATTTGAGGAGATCCACAGGATCATTTCTGCATACGGAAAAGCAGGGAAGCTTAAACATATGGATATCCTGTTATCGTTTTTTACGCCTTACCCGCATACTAAACTATACGATATCTCAGTTAAGAACGGCTTGATGCCTTTAAATACCCTTGAAGAGTGGGGTGATTTTGACCAGTTCGACTTTAAGGCTCCGTGGTTTTCGAAAGAGTATTTTGATATCGTCAGGGATTTCAGGGCAGGTATGCCCATGAACTCAGGATGTAATTTTGAGGATTGGTGCGGATTCTATGAGAGAATAGTAAATAGGCTGGAGAGTATTTGATATTTTTGAATATGAAAAACCCTGAATTATTTCTGTTCGATATATTTTAGGACTATCCCTCTTATTTCATCCGGGTGCCCGAGCACAGTTATTCCCTTCATTTTCCTGAGTTTATCCACGGCATCCAGGTCAACATCACGCATAGTAAGCGTCAGTTTCTTACCGCCAGGTAAATCCGTAACAATATCTCCTTTTTTCTGGTCTACCGGGAAGATATATACAGGCACGCTTGCTTTCATGGCCTGCGCTGCAGCATTTGAGAGCAGGGTATCCGAGATCCCGGAAGCGATTTTTGCCACGGTGTTGGAAGTGGAAGGTGTAATAATAAGAAAATCATATTTTCCAAGCTGTAAATCCCCTACAAGGAACGGGACATTAGAGGATTTTTCCAGATATGTTTTGGGGAAACTCGTTTTTAGCTCATTAAAGAGCTTATACCATTTTACGACCGTCTCGCCTGCCTTGGAGAGAAATACCCTGACATCCAGATCATATTCTTCCGTAATCTCTTTCATTATGTTAAGGCTTTCTTTGAGATAATCGCCGCAGCCTGTGATTCCCCATGCGATCCTTATGGTCATAATTTTTGTGCTCTGGTATAGAGAAATGCGGATAATATAAATTTATCCTGTTCCCCACTCATTGGATTGTGGCTTTTATGATCTTATCGCCCTTCTTTATTTTTTGCGCTACATCCTGTCCTTCTATGACCTGTCCGAAAACAGCATAGTTCTTATCAAGGAATTTTGAATCTTCAAGACAGATATAGAACTGTGAACTTGCGCTGTTTGGTTCCTGCGAGCGCGCCATTCCCACTGCACCTTTTTTGTGGGTCAGGGTCGGAGCTATCTCAAGGGGGATGTTCTTTCCCGAGCCGCCGGTTCCGTTCCCTTTAGGGTCGCCGCCCTGGATAACGAATCCCGGCTCGACGCGGTGGAAAATGAGGCCATTGTAAAAGCCTTTATTAGCCAGGTCTATGAAGTTCTTTGTAGTTATTGGGGCTGCCGTTTCGTAAAGTTCGAATTTTATTGTACCTTTTACAGTTTCTAGGATTGCGGTTCTGTTTGGCATAATTATCGTCATATCTTAGTAGAGGTCATGGTATAATTGCTTTTTGAAACAACCAAAACTATTATATACTATTATGCTTATCATAAGTATGAGCAGGCATTTTTTTATGTCACTCCCACACACACACCTATCCTACGCCTGCTCTATCCAATCATAAAATCTTTAAGTAATCACTCTTATTGAAGCGCACATGACGTTAACTTATGCAAAAGCAGGCGTTGATATCGAAATTGAAAACCGGGCAATAGCTGCCCTTGCAAAACAGCTTACATATAAACGCAAAGGCCTTGGCGCCCCTCTAACAGATGTTGGCCACTATGCCGGCCTTATTGACTTTGGTGAATATGCTCTTGCTCTAACTACGGACGGTGTGGGTTCAAAGGTGCTGATAGCAAACGAGATGAAACGATGGAACACAATCGGGATTGATTGTATTGCCATGAATGTGAACGACCTTCTGGCTATGGGAATTGAACCTCTTGCATTTGTGGACTACATCGCCATGCATGAACCCAATAATGAGATCATGGGGCAAATCGGGGAAGGGCTTGCAAAAGGCGCCCGGATTTCAAGAATGACAATCGTAGGTGGTGAAACAGCGACGCTGCCTGATATTATCAATGGTTTTGACCTTGCCGGAACGTGTCTGGGAATGGTGAAAAAAGACAGGGTGATAACAGGCAAGAAGATCGAGGTTGGGGATGCCGTTATCGGTATACCTTCAAGCGGCGTACACAGTAACGGGTATTCTCTTGTCAGAAGGATCATAAAAGATGCAGGCTGCTCTTACTACGACCCATTTCCATATAATGAAGATACGACTATCGGGGATGAATTGTTGATCCCCACAAGGATATATATGAAAATACTTGATGCAGTAAAACAGTTCGAAATTCATGGGCTTGCACATATTACCGGAAGCGGACTTATGAAACTTCGTCGCATTACAAAATACGGTTTTGACATCAAGTATCCGCTGGAACCCCAGCCTATATTCAATTTCCTGCAGGAAAAAGGGGATGTAGAAGACCTTGAGATGTATAAGACATTCAATATGGGCATGGGTTTTGTTGTGGTAGTTCCGGTGAAAGAGGCAAAAAGCGCGGCAAAAATGCTTGAAGGAAAGATAGTAGGGGAAATCGTGGATGAAGGTATACAGGTAAAAGGGCTGGAAATCAAATAGAATGCCAATCCTTAAATAAGAACAAATTAAATGAAATATTGATCAATTATGGTGAGTGAATTATTAGAACTACTTAATAAAGCGATAGCCAGGGAAATCGGCGTCAGTATTCAGTACATGTGGCAGCATGTAATGGCAATGGGGATGAAAAGCCCTGAAGTAAAAGATATTTTTGAAGATATCGCCATCGTGGAAATGAAGCACGCTGAGAAGATCGCAGAGCGGCTTTTCTATCTTGGCGGCATCCCGACGACCAAACCCACACCTATTGTAGTTGGCGTTTCACTTGAAGAGATGGTAGAAGAAGACCTCAAGGCAGAAAATGAAGCCATAGAACTGTACAGGGAAATAATCAACCTTGCTTCGGAATACGAAGACTCTACCACAAGATTGCTGTTTGAAGAGATCCTCACGGAAGAGGAAGAGCACAAGCATACATTTACGATCCTGTTAAGGTAATTGTTCTTATATTTTTCACGTGTTATTATTATTATTTTAACCCCTTTATTTCTAATGGAATAAATAAATAATCATATAGATGATGATGATGAAAAAATCTCCAATAAATCGGCTGCATGCTATCGATTAGCAATTTAACATGTATAATAGATACCATATTTTTCATGTTTTCGTCATTCTTATGAAGTATGTTTGACTGTCTACCTACATTTCATATGGAAACGATATAACCCGGGTATTGCATAATTTCATTAGTTTCATAGAAACGCTTACATCTATCCGGATTGTTTTTATCATAATGTCCCTTGATAAGAAAATACAATCTATTATGGAGGCTCTTGTAAAAAAAGATAGTGTTCTTGTTGCATTCTCAGGAGGAGTTGATAGCTCAGTGCTTGCAGCACTGGCATTCAGGTCTCTTGGAAAAAAGGCGATCGCTGTCACGGCGGATTCACAGACACTTGCTCCGGGTGAGCTTGATTGTGCAAAAGCAGTAGCAAAAGAAATTGGAATTACGCATATAACCATATACTACGATGAACTTGGCGAGCCGGGTTTTGCAAAAAATCCAACAGATAGATGCTATCATTGCAAAAAGGGACTGATCCGGGAATTAAAAAAACTCGCACAGGAGAAGGATATAAAAACCATTATCGAAGGGACAAATATTTCGGATTTGAAGAACCACAGGCCGGGCCACAGGGCGGTCATTGAAGAGGGAATATATAACCCCTTTGTGGAATTTAACGTTACAAAAGGAGAAATCCGGGAGATAGCGCGAAAGCTTGGCTTATCGGTCGCAGACAAACCCTCCATGGCATGCCTGTCCTCGCGTTTCCCGTACGGGCAAACGATCACTGCTGAAGCATTGAAGCGCGTGGGTAAAGCCGAGAATTATCTTCGTGCGCAGGGCTTCAATATCGTACGTGTGCGTGACCACACAGGGATAGCCCGCATTGAGATCATGCCGGATGAGATGCTTCATCTTCTGGAAATCCGCGATTCGATTTGTGACGAGTTCAAAAAACTTGGCTTTTCGTATATTACGCTTGACCTTATGGGTTTCAGGAGCGGAAGCATGGATGAGGTGCTGTGAAATTAGACAAATCAATATCGCCTCCAAAGCCAGGGATTTCTTATTAAAAAAAATTACCTGGTGTGGAAATTAAATCTTCTTCACATTTCCGGACTCACATGTCGGGCATCTTACCTTTTTTCCGATCCCGCGGAACTTGGAATTGCAATCAATGCATTCATACTGGTCCAACACCATATCTCCTTCCTCGATTTCCACGCTGACCGATGATTCTGCGAAGCACATTTTTTTTCACCTCCCTTGCCTGTTAATTTTTTTATCAATATTATGCATGATAGTACTCGCTGCTTGTGCGCTGCTGCACCGGTGAACCGCAGGGCTCTGCGCCCGGGACACCAACAGCATCTGCGCGGCACTGCCTGCACAGCCTGAACTGGGGCAGGAATTCTTCCGCGACCGTTCTTGCAATGGTAAGTTCATCACATTCCGGAGGTCTTTCCTTCTCGAACCTGTGAAGGGGTATCATGGGGATGATATTCATTATTATTGTGCCGCTCTCTGCCGCTTTTTTTGCAACTTCCTTAATCTGTTCAAAGTTGATCTCAGGAATGAGCACTGTATTTACTTTTACGTTCAGTCCGGCTTCGCTTGCCTTTTTTATGCCCTCGAACTGTTTCTCGATCAGGAGTTTTGCCCCTTCAACACCTTTGTAGGTCTCGTCATGGTAGCGGACAAAGGAATATATCTTGGCGCCTATCTCCGGATCCACTGCATTTACTGTTACAGTGACGCTCGTTACTCCTGCTTTTACAAGATCATCCACTCTTTCAGAAAGCAAAAGACCGTTACTTGCCACACATTTTATAAGTTCGGGATATTTTTCATGCACAAGACGCATGGTCTCAAATGTCTCTTCATTTGCAAGAGCCTCACCGGGTCCGGCGATACCCACGACCTTTAGATTTGGCATCTCCTTTATATATTTATCAACTCTTACAAGAGCTTCCCGGGGATTGAGAATGCTGCCTGCCACACCTGGCCTGTGTTCGCATTTATCTAATTTGCGAATACAGTAATTGCACTGGATATTGCAGCGCGGCGCTACAGGCAGGTGTATCCTTGCTGTTGTGAAATGCGCTTTTTCATTGTAACATGGATGGGCTCTTGTAAGATGCGCGAATTTTGATCCGATATTGTCCCAAAGTTGCTGTTTCATGGTTTGTCTCATGTTTATTCGTAATTACACGAACTAATAAATATGGCCAATACTATATAGGTATTTTCCCAATTCTCGCACTACTCGCTTTTTATTATTAAATATGTCGAAAGATTCTTTCCTCAGATTTTTACAAACATTTCCTTGCCTACGCCGCACTGAGGGCATACCCAATCATCAGGCAAGTCCTCAAATGCAGTTCCAGGCTTGATTCTGGGACTGTCTCCCACTTCCGGGTCGTAAACATATCCGCACACAGTACAACTATATTTATCCATTCTTTTCTCCTTTTGTTACTTAATAAAAACAAGCTAACGAAGCTGCATGAGCTGGGGTCTTAAGAAATGAAGCTTGTAGCGAAGGCAATCCTTAAAATTATCTCCTTTGAAATCGCAGGGTTCAAGGTCTGAAGCCGTGCATTTTTCGCCTGAGTGAAAGTTACATTTTTCAAATTGCATATGTATTATATGATTATAGAGATTGGTATTATTTGTTTCGGTTGTGCTCACCCGCAGAAAGAGAGCACGATTGGTTATAAGAATTAGAGGGAGCATAATATAATATAAATTCCCGGGGGATAAAATGGAACTTAAGAATAAGACAATCATTGTTACAGGCAGCGGAAGAGGAATTGGAAAGTATATTGCAAAAAGGCTGGCAAGAAATAAATAGTGAAGATGGAAGGGCAATTTCAGTCAGGGGTGATGTTACGCGGGAGACCGATGTAAGAAATGTTATCACTGAAACCATGAACAAGTTCGGGAAAGTCGATATCTTAATTAACAATGCAGGTGCAGGGTTAAGGAAATTTCTATGGGAAACCAGCGGGGAAGAATTTAAGGAAATAATGGATGTCAATGTAAAAGGTGTCTTCCTGTTCATGAAAAATATTATTCCCGATATGAAAAAATCCGGTGGGTTGATCATAAATATATCCTCAGGTGCCGGGAAAGCGGGAACACCTACTCTTTCAGTGTATTGCGCCTAGAAATTTGCAGTCATCGGGCTTACCGAGGCTGCTGATAAAGTTGCGGATATATGTATACATCAGGAGAAATATCGCTCAGGGAAATCGATTGAAATGTACTGATGATCTATGAACCATCCAACTCATTAAGTTTCTTTGGATTTATTCGGATTATCCGGTCATCATCCTCAGCCGGCCCACCCCTGCCATCCTTATTGCTTGTAAGAATATACAGATAGTTATCAGGGCCAACCACAACATCACGCAGCCTGCCAAAACTCCCACTCAGGTGGCGGCGAAGCGTTGGTTTGTCATCAACTATTACCTCAAATAAACCCTGGCCCCTTAATCCTGCAAAGAACAAAGACCCATTATAATAGGCGATACCTGAAGGCGCCCATGTATCTGTGGCGCTATGGAGTACAGGATTTACAAGTCCCTGCGCTTTTTCATCGCCCCGAATATTCGGCCATCCATAGTTTTTTCCGGGCTCGATAAGGTTTAGCTCATCATTTGCCTGCTGGCCATGCTCGGTTGCAAAGAGCCTGCCCCTGTCATCCCATGCTAAACCCTGAGGATTTCTGTGGCCGAAAGAATAAACAGGAGAAACAGGAAAAGGATTATTCTCAGGGATTGTCCCATCGTCCTTCAAGCGGAGTATCTTTCCTGCCAGGGAATTTTTATCCTGGGCAACGTTTGAGGTAGCGGCATCACCGGTTGTAATGTACAAAAGTCCATCCGGACCGAACTTTAACCTGCCCCCGTTATGTATCGAAGCTCCCGGTATGCCGTCAATGATTAATGTTTCATCAAGCAGGCTTCTATCCTGCATTCTGAATCTTACAACCTTATTGGCAAAATCGGTGCCAGCTCGATAAGTATAATATACATAAATAAACCGGTTTCGGGTAAAATCAGGATGGGCAGCGATACCAAGCAAACCACCTTCACCAATATTCGCAACCTCATCGATAGTAAGCAGAGAATCTGGCAAGAGCCCTTCTCTTATATCGATCAATCTTATTCTGCCAGCCCTCTCTGTGAAAATAATACTGCCATATGGGAGAAAATCAAGAGCCCAGGGCACGTCTAATTTTTTAGCCACCAAATCAAAAAGAGGCACATCCTCCATGCTCTTGTTTTCGGGCACTGGTGATGTTGGAGATTCTATTTGAGGAATGCCGCTCTGCCTATCAGCTAAAAAATCCCGCAGGGTCAGGCCCATCAGGAGAACTCCAAAAATAATCAGGACTGCAATAAGCAATTTTTTATTCCGATTTGGGCATTTCCTCCTCATGCTTAGTTCGCAGTACTTAATACACTTCAGCTACGATCTTATCGCCTTCAAGCCAGAGATCCACATTATCTTTCTTTCCTAGTGCCCTGTCGATCTCCTCTGGTATCCCTATCACACGCCGTCCTCCGCTTATTGTGACCTTCCGCTTGAATACAATCGCAGGTTTACGGAATTTGTTTGCGATCTCCAGGGCCTTCTTGCTGGATTCTGCATCCACATATTGTTCACCACATACCGGGCAACGTGTACCCGTAAGCCCGGTGATCACGATCTCACGACTCTGAACCGTTGAAGTGATGACAAGATCCTTTGCTTCTTCAGTCTGCGATGCACACACAATACATTTAATATTTGATTTAGTCATATTTTATTATTCCCGTTCACGAATTACAGTTATTATCACCAGATTTTCTTTAATAATGAAAATCATACGTATTATCTTATTTTCACTATCCACACCTCTAATATTATACCGGGTATCTCCATATCTATCAATTTCCTGTTTGTAGATCGAACATTCTTTCAAGAGCATGGTCCACGATAGTAAAATTCCCCTGCCGGTATAGTTTCAGGGATTTTGGTCGTGTATCCTTAAAATGCCCCATAATATTGTTCTATATTCTCTTATGAATCTCTTTATGTTTATATATAATTATTGTTTTTTCTGTCCAGGCCCGAATAGAGAGGATTCTTTCCAAGCATTTTCCAAGGTTTTTATGGATTATTAGACTGCATTTTCGTCGAATACCAATCATAGATTACATTTATGATGGGACATCTGTTTACCCCAGAGAACCAGAAGAAAATGTAACTTTTCAATTCGATGGCGTAAATTAAAATGAAGGTTCATTATAAAAAAAGGGGGGCCTTGCATGGTATATTAACATCTCAATGTACCTATATAAGATTAAAGTTAAATATAATACAAATCAATTATAGATCATGCCTGCTGAAAAGATACCTGGCTGGATAGAACGGTTATTATTGCCTAAGCTCAGTGAGATAAGCGGAGATATTAAAGCCGTCAATGGCAGGATAGATGCGCTTGAATCAAACATGAACACTCGTTTTGATTCTGTAAATACATGTATTGATTCTGTTGAAACTCAGATAGGCAGCCTGAGAAATGAAACTAAGACTGAGATAAATAGCGTCAGGAACGAGATAATCAGCCTCAGGAATGAAACAAAATCCGAGTTTACGGCATTGAATTACAGAATTGACTCGCTTGATAAGCGCATTCCGGTTATAGAATAAATAACAGCCCTGGAGCTTAAGATTGCTGACCTTGAGAAAAGGCTTGCAGCAGCATAACTTTTTATCGGTGATTACTTTCAGCAAGCTTGCATCTATTTTATATGCATTAATGTCATCTTTTAAGATATGGAAAGTCCGGATTCGCTATTCAGCGGGACAAGCGATACCCTGTGCATTCTGTGCCGCGGTTCAAAATTGTTATGCGGCAAACAGAGGTGTCCGGTTCTGGTCAAGTTCTATTCGAATGTAAGGGTCAAACCTCTGACTGACAGCCTTAATATTGATGGTTCTTCCCCGCCGGGTGTTTTTATAGGAAGGATTGGCTATCCGTACATTTCAGTGGGGCCTCTAATTCCGCCAGCCCACGGCGATACAACCCTGCTTGATACTCCGGAGATGTGGATTGGAAAGAGTATCGATGATATCGTGGATTTCCGCTCACAGCTTGTGCGGGGAAAACATCTTGTCCATATAAGAGAACTTGATAGCAGCCGCATTGTAGAAGCTACGCGCGAGATGGCACTATGTGCATCTCCTATAGATGTGGAGGCTGAATTCTTGAAAAAACCGTATACAAGGCTTGTACTTGATGATGAAGTCCAGCCTTTTGGGCCTACTGCACCTCTTAAAAAGATAGATGTCGGGACCACAAAATTTGACCGCAGGATAGAGAAGGCATTCAATGATACGGATCTTAAGGCTAAGGATGCAGTCCTTGAGCTTTATAAAAAAGATACAATTATATCAAGGATACAGAAAGCATTTTCAGTGGGGGCTTTTGGGGAGGGAAATGCACGGCGTTTTGTTCCCACGCGATGGAGCATAACAGCGGTTGATAGCATGATCGGCGCGAATCTTATGGAGAAGATGAAGGATTTTCCCCTGATCAATGAATATCTTGTTTTTGAATCATGGCAGCTTGATAACAGGTTCGTGGTAATAATGATGCCCCGCGCCTGGAGCTATGAGCTGATCGAGGCATGGTATCCAAATACGGTGTGGAACCCGTTCGGTAAAGAAGTGGCAATAATGTCCTCCTCTGAGGGCTATGAAGGCAGGACAACGTATGCTGAAATAGGTGGCTGTTACTATGCAGCACGGCTTGCGGTGAATGAATATCTTGTGAAAGAGAGGCGACAGGCGCGGGTTGTGATCCTGAGGGAGGCGCATCCCGGATACATCATGCCTGTTGGAGTGTGGAATGTAAGGGAGAATGTGAGGGCTGCACTGAAGGTGCAGCCGGGGAAGTTCTCGTCCCTTGATGAAACGTTCGAATATATTTCTACACGGCTTGTTATTCCGAAAGCGCGGTGGATCAAGGAAAGTACGATTTTGAAAAATACATTATACCAGAGAGGACTTGAGGATTTCTTTAAATGATAAAGGAAATAAAAGTAAAAACTGCTCTTTCACCCTCAAAACTTCCGGGACTGGACCATGCCCTCAATCCCTACAGGGGATGCGAACATGCATGTATCTATTGTTATGCCCCATCAGTCATTCACCGGGATAAGGAGAAATGGGGAGAACTCATAGAAGTAAAAATAAACCTGCCGCGTATTCTTTCAAAAGAACTGAGGATAAAGAAAAAAGGAGTTGTGGGGCTCGGAACCGTGACAGACCCGTACCAGCCGGCCGAGAAGAAATATGAGATTACACGCCGGTGTCTTGAGCTGTTGTTAACACATGATTTTCCGGTCTGCATCCAGACAAAATCTTCACTTGTATTAAGGGATATGGATTTACTGAAAAAGTTCTCCAAACTGGAAGTGGGCATCACCCTTACATCGCTTGATGATAGCGTCAGGGAAAAACTTGAACCCGGGGCATCAAGTGTTGAGGAAAGATTGAATGCGCTTTCAGAGCTAAAAAAAAACGGCATCAACACGTGGGTTTTTCTTGGGCCGGTGATGCCTTATATAACTGATGCTAAAGCGATTATTGATACCATATCTGCTGAAAAGCCCGGTTATGTGCTTGTGGATAAATTAAGGCTAAAAGAAGGTGTCTGGAATAATGTTATGGATTTCATCGAAGAGTTTAATCCTGAATTGAAAAAAAAATACATGGAAATATTTTTTGAAAAAAAAGATTTCTATGAAGAGGTTTTTAAAGAAATTAAAAATATATGTGATAAAAGATCAGTGAAATGTGAGCTTAATAGATTATATAATTAAGTCGAAATGGAAAAGAAAAAGTTAAGGATTCAATATCATCTGCGCATAAAAACCGCTGCAAACATCAGTACAGCGATGCCACAAATGACATTGAACCCCGGAATTACCGTAACAGGAGTGTTTTCTGATGGAGATGTTTGTGATGTACCTGATGGCGCCTCAGATTGGACTGCTGGAACATTCGATGTCAAATCTGTGGTCGATGTATCGGTTGATGTATTGGTTGATGTATTCCTTGACGGATTAACTACTGTGATGATCGGACGTTGCGATTTTACTGCCGAACGTGTTATTCCCCTGTAATCCACACCTATATAGTTGGCAACCGCAGCAGGCAGTTCAATATTTTCCCGTGTATTCATTCTGATAATATAGCTGAATACATTATTAGTATTTGATTCTAAAAATATTGGATCAATGGAAATTGAACCGCTAACAAGGCTTACATTTTCCGGAAGGAAATCCTTGACTTCCATCCGTGTAGGAATATTTCCTATATTTTTAACACTTACTGTCACTGTCACATTTTCACCGATGTTCGCAATTTGTTTATCTATAGTCTTATTAACGATAATTTTTGGTCCGTTCACCAGAACAACAGGTTTATCAGAGGAAATGTTATACTGTCTGCCATTTATTGTGAATCCGGCTGTTGCAGCTGGAAAAGTGAAACCGGTGAGGCTTGTTTCCAGGGGCCTGATTGAATATTCTATATCCCTCCACTCCCCAGGATGCAGGACAGGGATTTTCCAGAGTAATGAAGTATCTGACTTTAATTCGAAATTGGAGTTGATACTATCATTCAGGATAATGTCATTCATATCGTGCGTACCGCTATTTGCGATGGACAACCTGACCGTTATGATATCGTTGAGATATATACGGTTCTTGCTGATGCCTTTACTTACCGAAAAATAATTTTGTTTCGGAGCAACGGTTATTGAAGTATTTCCCGTGGATTTGTATTCCAGGTCTTTAATATCAATGCCTTTTGCATCCGCATTTAAAGAATATGATTTCTGATCGAGCAGATCAGGAACCAGAAGTACGACTTTAGAACTTTTGCTTTCGCCCTTTTTTAATTCCGTGTAAACCTGATGAAGTCCGGTAGTGTCTCCCATGAGCTTTAAATTACCTACATTCAATGTGACATCCACGTTCTTAGCAACGGCATCGCCTTTATTTATTACATTAACGCTGGCTGTGATAACATGGTCGCTGCTTGAATTATATGATGTTTTTTCTGTCGAAACAGTTACATCAAGTTTAGGCTTTCCTCTTAATGAGATCGCAACTTTTGCCCATGGTTTATAGTATTCCTGTACCCACTCCGTTGAATTTTCCGGAAGAAAACCCGTTCCTGATATCATGATCTCATAATCAGGATCTATTTCTGCACCGCTTTTCATGCTCAACAGGACTTCTTTGATGATGTTCCCATTCCTATAAAGCTCAAGATATACCATCGGGTCAACTGGAGTGTCAGGTACTATCTCTCCTTTAAGGTTTTTATAACCTTGAACAGGAGATGGAAATTGTATCGCTTTTACCGTATATTGTCCGTTCGTGAGAGTATCACCCCTGTAAAGAGTGCCTCCGACCGCAGGTGCCCATTCAATTTCATTTGTGTTGAAAGCTGCTGCAGGGAAATAACCGGCAGACCACAGAATTATCAGTATAACAGCGAATCTCTTCATATTATCATTATGATAATGAATTTATAATAAATAGTTTACTATATCAAATTAAAAAATTTTACATTAATTATCCTTCAAGTGATAAATGTTGATTTCATCAAGCAAAGATATATATTCCAGAATGACTTTATCAGTGTTAATCGGTTGGCTTATATATAGCAATTATTAGATATATTAAATCATCTAAAGCTGTTTTTAGGTTAATTGGTTTATAAAATAAAAGGTGAATTAAATGGAAAATGAAAGAAGAGGCGGCCAGCGTGGCGGCAGAGGCTTCAGACCCAGCGGACCAAGAGAAATGCATAAAGCAACATGCGCAGATTGCAGTCAGGAAACTGAAGTACCTTTTGTGCCCTCAGGTGACAGACCCGTATACTGCAGGGAATGTTATCAGAAGCATAAACCAAAAAGATACTAAGTATTAAATAAACTTTAAAACTGTTATTGAAGGGTTTTTAATAAAACCCGCCTTTTTTAATTGTGATGAAAGATCTATTGACGATAATAAATAAAGTAGAATCATCTGAGGATCTTAATTTTGATGATGGTTTGATTCTGATGGAGTCAAGGAACATCTTGCTCATTGGGGCACTTGCGGACAAAGTTCGAAAAAAGACCGTGGGTGACAGGGTGATGTTTGTGACCAACTGCCATATAAATTACAGTAATGTATGTAACTCAAAATGCAAATTCTGCGCATATTTCAGGGAAGGGGGGCAAAAAGGCGCTTTTACACTTACCATAGATGAAATAATGGAAAAGGCCGAAAAAGCCTCCGATATGGGTGCAACAGAGCTTCATATCGTAGGATCGCTGAATCCAGGGCTGCCATTTGAATACTATGAGGAAATCCTTAAAAAGCTCCATGAAAAATATCCTGCATTATCATTGAAAGCATATACTGCAGTTGAAATAGCGCATCTTGCTAATATTTCCGGAATGAGTGTAAAAGAAGTGCTTTTACGCTTTAAAAAAGCGGGGCTTACAGGCCTTCCCGGAGGCGGGGGAGAGATATTCAATGAAAAGACAAGAAGACAGGTCTGTCCGGATAAAATAAGCGGTGAGGTATGGCTTGAGGTCATGGAAACCGCACACAGCCTGGGTATAAAAAGCAATGCAACGATGCTTTATGGTCATATCGAGACCTATGAGGATATTGTTGACCATATCCTGAGGATAAGGGAATTGCAGAAAAAGACACACGGATTCCAGGCATTCATACCATTAAGATTCCATCCTGATAATACTTATCTTCAAAAAACCGGAATAGTAACACAGCGATCCACAGGATTTGACGATCTGAAAACAATCGCTGTCTCACGCCTTTTATTAAATGGATATGTTAATAACATCAAAAGCTACTGGGTGATGCTGGGTGAAAAACTTTCACAGATCGCTCTTCACTATGGTGCGAATGATATCGACGGCACAGTTATGGAAGAGCGCATCACGCATGCGGCTGGGGGTACTGCCCCCGGATATATGCCAAAGGACAGGCTTATTCGCTTGATCAGGAATGCAGGGAGGATACCTGTTGAGAGGACCTCTAATTATGAGATAATAAAGGAATACAAATAGATACTCTGTAAGAATTCCTGAAGCAAGAAAAAGAAGGTTAGTGAATTAAGACTGACAAGGACAATAAAACATAAATGCTATAAGGTACTTACTTTACATTAGACGTAAAGTGTAAATATAATAAAAATAACTAATAATAAAAATAGGAACTTACATGAGAATATCAGAAATTATAATTGTGTTTTTTATATTGGCTGCAGTCGGCATCAGCGGCTGCTTATCAGGAGGTGAGAAGCCCTCAGCTGATTTATTGGAGCCAAGAGAGAATTCAGAAGCCGGTGTTAAAATATCAGTCAATTATTTACCTGATATTACTGATGCTACTGCATTTGAGATCAAAGTTACGGCACATTCAAATTATAATGATGATTTCAAGAAAAACTCATACCTTCGGGATTCCAGCGGGAAGACATATCAGGCTATTTCCTATGAGGGCGAAGGCGGGCACCATGCAAATGGGATACTTCGCTTCCCTGTGATCGAAAGTAAAACGTTTGAACTGGTAATCCAGGATGTTGCAGGAGTAAAAGAAAGAGTCTTCAAGTGGTAAAATAAAATGTCAGGTAAACAGGGTATCAAAAGGTTTTTAAGGAACCCTTTTATTTTTGGAGCATGTACCGGGATACTGGTAGTACTATTGAATATCTCGATAGCATCATTAGCAGAAGGTTCGCTTCAAAAAGGATATCAGGTGTTCCTTACAAACGGGATATTCGTGTACCTGATCCCTCTTGCAGTTAGCGTTCAGATGGGACTTTTCAGATGCAGCATCATCTTTCCTTATTGAGTATAAAGATGCGATAATAATCACCGGACTGCTTGCCAACGTTGCTGGAAGCATTTACATCGCACGGGCGATCATAAAAAACAGGTATATTATCACAAAGGTAGAGAAAATCGCGATCTAGCGGAGGTAAAAATGAAAAGTCATCTGTGAACGGATCAGAAATAATACCAGATAGATGAATACTCTTCGACATCCTCATCGTCCTGTTTTAATCGTTTAAGATAATCGTATATGGGCACATCTATGTAATTATACGGTTCAACCAGCGCATAATTGGATTCCCATGGATAAAAACGATAAACCCTTCTGCCATCCTGCAATATCATTGTTATCTCATGGTCCTGCCATGCATGCAGGTGCGATTTACCAAGCCTTGGTACATTAAAAATAGGCTCATCCGTTCTTACAAGTCCGGGCAGGAATCTGGCTTCTTCTTTTCGTTCCTGCTCGATCCTTGCTACAGGCACGCGGTAATCAATTGTTTCATCTTTTCCTTTTGTGTTGAATGTGTAATAAGGATCTATCCCCGATTTTTTAAGGACTTTTCTCAACAGGCAGGACTCAAATTTTTTACTGTTATAGTATGTGAAAACCTGCTGGTTATAAAGATTTATGCCGGTTTTCTTTATCTTCTTTACAGCATCCAGAGAGTCGGGCGTCATTTCAACGGGATGCTCAAAATGTGTGACTATACAGAATTCTCGCTTTCCTAGTTCATGATATTTGGCGAATATTTCCACAGCATCATCTGTTATCCGCTGCGGCATTGTAACAATGACCCTTGTGCCTATCCTTATTCTTTCAACATGTTCTATATCCGCTATCCGGGATAACAGCCAGTCAATTGCGGAATCGTTCAGGGTCAACGGGTCTCCCCCGGTTATCAGGACCTCTGTGATATTTGGATTGTTCCATATCCACTCTACAGCGTTGACCATGGTTTCCTTTGAGAATATAGCATCTTTTATATCGGTGATTTCCCAGTTCCTCTGGCAGTAAACACATATTTGGGGACAGGAATCAAAGGGTTTAAGAATCAGTATCTGCGGGTATCTGCGGGTTATGCCGTTTATTGGACTTGTAGATTTTTCATCCATAAAATCCATGTTTGAACCACTCTTTTTCCCCTGTATATAGTTTAAACAATAGTTATCGTTCGGTAAAACCTGTGCCCTTATTGCGTGGTCATATCTTCCGGTATTTTCCCTATCAAAAAGCGACAGGTAATACGGGGTTATCTGAAACGGGATGTTATGTTTTTTTGCGCACCCCAATCCTATTAGTTCATCAGGGCTTAATCTGATAATACTCTGTAAGGTATCAATATCTTTGATTATATGTTTAAGCTGCCATTCATAATCATACCAGTCCGATTCATCGGCTTGGAAAAAAGCCTGGATAAATTTCTTATTTGTCTTTCTTTCCTTTATAAGATCCTTATCTAATCCCGTCTTATATCGTTTCAAAAAATTTTCCATGTTCGCTGCATAGTTGTCAAGGGATTTTGTGCGCTCCAGTGCTGCCTCAAATCCGCTTAATCTGAGAAGTGGCGGAACATCCTTCTTCGCATACATCCCTGAGATACAATTAATTCCTTTAAGCAGGAATATGAATTCAATTACGAACCCGGCAGTAAATTTGTCAGAGTGGATTTTTTTCTTTGCGATCTTATATAAAACTTTCAAAGCTGAAAAACTGGAAATCTCCTCATTTTCAGTTCGAATGATGTTTTTAAATACCCTGATGCACTCCTTGGCATTATTCCTCTCAAGAATGTTTATATCCTTGAAATGTTTATCCGAATATATATTAAAAAGATGTTTTTCAATGCCGTTCAGATAATCGAACATATTATTTCGTGCACGCTCCAGATCATCACTTGACCTGAGAATGATGTATATATCAGGATCGCACTTCCATAATATTTTTATTAGTTCGGTTTTATCATATTCCAGTAATTCTTTCATCATAGCTGTCCGATTCTTTTTTCATACACCATAAAATGCCTTCCAGGCTTATAATAATCTTGAACAGCCAGGTTCCCCTTAACCTCTATTGTCTTTCCTGCTTTCTCGCTGATATTCTGATATTCCATCTTCTCAAAGAGCTTCCGGGAGGAAATATTTACAGGGTCGATAGTTATTTCAATTCTTACAAACCCTTTTTCCCTCAACTTTTCCTCAATTTCCCTGAGCAGTTTCTCTCCTATTCCCTGCATCCGATAGGAGGGAGCTACACCTATCTGCCATAAAAAATAGGTGTCCGGAAAACTCCGGGGAACGATTCCCATGGCGAACCCTACGATTTGCCCGTTTTTTTCAGCAATAAAGCAGTAATCCCCAAAATAACGCAGAATAATTTTATAAACATGCTCAGGATAATTATCAAGAAGTGTACAGCCAGCAGTAAACTGATGTACTTTTAAGAAGTCCTCCTGAGTCGCCGCTCTTATTCTCATCGTGGCCTTTTCAATCTGTTAACATGCTCTACCTTTGAATCAATCAAATCCTTCGTTCCTATATCTTTCCGGTAATAGAACTCACCGTCTACCAGCGAAATGGCTTTTTCCACCCTCTCATTAGCTTCTTCAATGGTCGGCGCTCTTGCGACAAAGGCAATACCCCTCTCGGTCCCCACGTTCAATTTACCCTTATTATCCAAACCGCAACTGTAATAATACTTCAGACCCTGGATTTTCCGGATAGCTTCCTCATTTAAATTCACATCCAGGTTCAAACCGAGTCTCTCAGGATAACCTTCAGGCACTATGTATTTGCAGACAGTCGCCTGATTTTCAAAGTAAAGTTCCTGCTCTTCTCCCTGGAGGAGCCCCATGATAATGTCTAAAAGATTGTTTTTCAATACCATTATTGTGTTCATCCATTCAGGATCTCCGGGTCGAAAATTATATTCGATTAGTTTAACTCCGCTGGCAGTCAGCATGAACTGACCATATAAAAAACCGGAACATGTTTTTCCTGTCTCTTTCCAGAAGCCTTCTAAAGTTTCGCGGATTATCTCAAGTGCTTTCTCATAGTCTTCCTCTTCCATAAACGGAAGAAGATGCCCCTGTTGAGAGTAGGAGCCCATACTTGCTGTATTCGGTCCTCTCTCTCCCGGTAGCAACTTCTTGAAATCCTGTACCGCTGGAGTGGGAAGGATACGCTTTCTGTGAACGAAGCATTGAACCGTGAACTCCTCTCCTGCAAGTTTTTCTTCAATAATTACCCTGGAACTTCCACCAATTCTATTGTTAATCACCTGCCGGATATATTCCCCGACCTCGTTCCGGTTTTTTAACTGTTCTCCAAAAACCCTGACCCCAAGCCCTTCCGTAAGCCCGACGGGCTTTACTGCAACCTGCCAGTTCAGTTTTTCGGCATATTCAACAGCACTTCGGGTATCTTCAAATACATCGAACCGAGGAATGGCGGACGGCATATATTTCCGGAGAAGTCTTCTGGTGAACTCCTTATCGGCTTCCAGCCTGGCTGCAAGACGAACAGGCCCAAACGCCAAAATACGATTTTCTTCCAGCACATCAACAAGACCTCTGGAGAGAGGAGATGCGGTCGTAATAATAACGAGATCTATCTTTTGTTCCTGAGTATACTCCACAATAGCAGTGATATTATAAAGACTTCCTATACGGTAGCCGTCTACCAGCGGTATAATCCCCGGATTTATTATATCCATGTAAGAAAAAATCTCGATATCATTATTCCTGGAGAGATTTTCAATTGTAATTTGCTCCTTTGCCCAGCTTCCAATTACAAGTACCCGCCTGATGGGTAATCTATTTTTTTCATTCATTTCTTTGGATATCATTCGTCGTCGTTTTTATCGGCTCTTCTTTCTATCCTGTCCGTATGCTGAGGGACAAGCGAGATTGTATCATCATAGTCACAAAGCAGTTTCTCAACACCGACGGCTTTGATTTCTTCTGCTTCATTAAGCTTCAATTGCAGTTTGCAATCCTTACAATTTCTATCGCAAAAAACAGGCTCATAACGATCTGGTTCTTTATATGTAGTAATTACTCCTTCATAATTCCTCAGGATTACTTTGTTGGTAGACCATGATATTAGATAAGTTGGCATTACAGGGATCTTTCCCCCGCCGCCTGGGGCGTCTATGACATAAGTAGGGACTGCAAAACCACTGGTATGCCCGATTAAACTTTCCATGATTTCAATACCCTTCCCAACAGGGGTACGGAAGTGAGATAATCCCTCCGACAGGTCGCACTGGTACAGATAATACGGCCTGACCCTGTTCTGTACAAGTTTATGTACGAGTTTTTTCATTATTCTGGGGCAGTCGTTCACCTCAGCCAGCAGGACGGATTGATTACCAAGAGGTATACCTCCATCAGCCAGTTTTCTCAGGGCTTCTTTCGAAGATTCTGTTATTGCCCTTGGATGATTAAACTGCGTATTGATCCATAATGGATGGTGTTTCTTCAATATCTCCACTAATTCATCCGTTATACGGTAGGGCAACACAACCGGCATTCTTGTTCCTATGCGTATTACCTCAACGTGAGGGATTCTCCTTAGTTCAGTGAGAATCCAGTCAAGGTATTCATCGGATAGCATCAAAGGATCCCCTCCTGATAGGAGGACATCCCGAACAGAAGCAGTGTTTCTGATGTATTCAATACCTTTTAGAATCTCATCCTTACTGGGTATTGAATCAACATCCCCGACTTTCCTCTTTCTTGTACAGTGCCTGCAATACATGGCACAGGTATTGCTTATATGGAACAAGACCCTGTCAGGGTACCTGTGTGTAATTCCGGGGACAGGACTATCCCTGTCTTCAGCTAAAGGGTCTATCATATCATATTTATCAACAATCAATTCCATTGGTGAAGGAAAAGACTGTTTAAAGAAAGGGTCGTTTTCATAATCATTCGTATCGATTAATGATAAATAGTACGGAGTTATGGAAAGGGGGAACTTAGCGGTGGTTTTTTCGATCAGTTTCCTGTCATTCTCTTCAAATTTGATGCCGGTCAGTCTCTCGAAAGTGGAGATATCGCGTATACAGTGCTTTAACTGCCACATCCAGTTCCTCCAGTTTGAGATCGATACTCTCGGTCTTATCTTTTCTATAATGCTTTGCTGGTTATTATGGTGCATTTTGATTCATCCTTCTTGCCACTTCATTAATGTAAATAGTTTCTGACGGAAATGCGATCTCAACGCCCAGTTCTTCAAGCAGTTGCATGATCTTTAAATTAAATTCTTCCCTGGAGTGCCACCCTTTCCAATAGACAATAAGTTAAGCTTCTATATTTAAACTTAACGCCTTCTCAAAATCGACTGATGGTTTATAACCAATTATTCTGAAGAGTGTCTTTGAAGTTCTCGTATTCGTTCGAATATATCTCCTCATAATTCAAAGGTAAGGATTTCTTCTCGACGGATGAACTTTTTTAAAGACAGGGTTACAGGACGGGGATTATGTGACAATAATAAGGAAACCGGGGGCTGTACAGAAAGCGGCTAATATGATAAGATGAATTGTATTATTTTCCGGGTCGGTCCAGTCTAAACATACCCAAAAAACTAAAACAAGGCTTGGGCGAGGGAAAAATACCTTCACTCGCTGAACGGACTTCCTCTATGGAGAAAAAGGCTTTCGGATTGAACTGTTTGATCATATCCACAACTTTATTGACATCCTTGCGTTTATCCGGATAACCAGCGTACCCATCGCCATTTTATCCTCTATGTATATGCCAACGAAATTTTAGTTGCAACTCAAATCAGCATGCAATGCACTTGTTTTTTCATATCTTTCAAAGACAGGTTCAAATGAATCGTAGCCAGCATCAAGACGAAATTCATAAATATCGGATAGGTACCTACATGTCACGGCACTGGATATGTGCGTGTGTGATGTTTACTTTTTTTAAGGGAGTGTAACCGATTCACTACTCCCTCTGATTTATCTGACGATTTTTGACAGCTATTCTTATCAGCCGCAGACTTGACAGAACCTTCAATAACAACATTTATATAGAACCGCAAACAATCAAATCTCCCGTTCAAACCTGAATTATACAGGCTATTGAATTAAAAGGAGGTTACTTAATGGCAGCACAATTGGCAAGACCGCCTTCCTCTGTTTTGAAAGAGGGCAGTCAGGGGACCAGAGGAAAAGAAGCGCTGATTGATAAATATAATGGCTGCAAAGCAGTAACCAAATTTTAATAAAATATTAAATAAACTAATATCAAGAGGAGATTCTATGAAAATAAAACCAATTGGCAAAAGGGTTTTAATCAAACCTGTAAAGGAAGAAGAAAGAACAAGAGGCGGAATATATATTCCTGAGAGTGCAAAGGAAAAGAAAAAGCAGGGGATCGTAGTTGAAGTAGGTACCATTGAAGAAAAAGAATTTCCCGTAAAGAAGGGTGACATAATATTATATACGGGATACAGTTCTGAAGAAATGGAAATAGAAGGGGAAAAATATCTTATTCTTGAAATAAAGGATGTAATTGCAAAAATCGAGGAATAATATGGCAAAACAATTGATATTCAATGATGAGGCAAGGCACGCATTATTAAGAGGCGTGGACCAGCTCGCAAATACTGTAAAAATAACGCTCGGGCCGAAGGGCAGATATGTAGTTCTCTCAAAAAGCTATGGGAGCCCTGTCATTACCAATGACGGGGTAACGATCGCCAAAGAGATTGACCTCAAGGACCCTTATGAGGACATGGGAGCAAAACTTGTAAAGGAAGTTGCAACAAAGACACAGGATGTGGCAGGAGACGGGACAACAACCGCTACGCTTCTTGCCCAGGCTATCCTCCATAACGGTATGAAGAATATCACAGTGGGAGCAAACCCTATCGAGATAAAGCGCGGCATAGACCGTGCGACCGAACTGGTGGTCAAAACGATCAAGGGTATGAGCGAAGAGGTCAAGACCAAAGAAAAGATAACGCAGGTCGGGATTATCTCAGCAAACAACGACGAAGAAATCGGGAACCTGATATCTGACGCCATGGAAAAAGTAGGGGCTAACGGTGTCATAACAGTTGAAGAAGCAAAATCCATGGAAACATCGCTTGAAGTTGTGGAAGGGATGCAGCTTGACAAGGGGTATATCTCGCCGTATATGGTCACAGATAAGGAAGGAATGGAAGTGCTGCTTGAAAACCCGTTAATCCTCATGTTGGATAAGAAAATCAGCGCCATGAAGGAATTCCTTCCTATTCTTGAAACCGTAGTGAAGGAGAATAAACCGCTGCTGATAATCGCTGAAGATGTGGAGGGTGAGGCTCTTGCGACCATTGTTTTGAACATCATTCGCGGAACCCTGAGGGTCTGCGCAATAAAGGCTCCGGGATTTGGCGATGAGCGAAAGGAGATACTTGAGGACATTGCTGCCCTGACAGGAGGCAAGGTCATCAGTGAAGAGCTCGGAATGAAGCTTGAAAACGCTAAACTCTCTGACCTCGGAAACGCAAAGAAGATAAGAGTGACCAAGGATAAAACAATAATAATCGAAGGCCAGGGAAAGAAAGAAGATATACAGAGGCGAATATCCATCATCGAAGGGCGGATAAAGCTTGAGGATTCGGATTATAAGAAGAATGACCTCAAGAAACGCCTCGGTAAACTATCTGGCGGAGTAGCCGTGATAAATGTTGGCGCGGCTACGGAAACAGAACTCAAGGAAAAGAAAATGCGCATAGATGACGCCCTGAACGCAACGAAAGCTGCCATAGAAGAGGGCGTTGTGGCAGGCGGCGGTATAGCGCTATTGAGGGCTGCGGCTGCGCTTGATAGTTTATCTCTTGAAGGGGACCAGAAGGTCGGTGTGGGTATCATCAGGAAAGCAATTGAAGAGCCGCTAAAACAAATAGCTGCGAATGCAGGAAGGGAAGGCTCGGTCGTTATTGAGAAGCTAAAGGCCGAATCCAATCCCAACATGGGATACGATGCAAAAACAGACACATATAAGGATATGATCGAAGCAGGCATTATCGACCCTGTAAAAGTAGTGCGAACAGCGCTTCAGAACGCTGCAAGCATATCCGGTCTGATGCTGACAACAGAATCACTTGTAGCCGAGATCCCGGAAAAGAAAAGTGATATGCCCCCCATGCCCGGACCTGAGAGCTATATGATGTAATAACTTTAAAGCGAAAGTTACGTATCAATATGGTTTTTCCATAATGAAGGAACCCATATTGATGTTTGTTTTTTTTTGAAATGTATCAACCGCTGGTATAAATCCTGATATAAAGATGCAGTCCAATAATAAGAGCCAGTGACCAGATGATGAATGCAAATCTCATTATGGATTTGAAATTTCGGGGCCATCGGATGATATTAATATATGCAAGATTTATATATATCCACAACCCTATCAATATTATTCCCAGAATATGATGAAATAGCATTTCATTATTGAATATTATATCAGGAGTTCCGTTTTTCAAATAACCGAGCATCGAAGGCAACATTATTACTACTATTGATGCTATTTGAAGAAGGACAGCGATCCGGACGGTATTGCAATGTTTTTGCAGATTCTTCCTTTTTACAAGAAATACAGCAAAAGAAAGGAGCATAATAAGTAATATCTGAAATATAAGATTCAGTGTTGCCAGAGTTTTTACATCAAAGGACATATAAACTATTATTTCCTCCGTTTAAATATTATATGAATTTTCTACATGAAGTGATTACTAATAGTTTATCATAGTTATATTAATACCATGTGTTCACTTGTTTAGTTCCCTGATGTGGGGATAAGATAATATATATTATTGAATTATTGGAAATGTTTTGCATGGACTCTTTAACTATTGGAAAATTGAGATTGGATGGAAATCTTATTCTTGCACCGATGTCAGGCGTTACAAACCTCCCATCCAGGCTCCTTTGCAGGAAGTATGGTGCATCTCTTGTTTATTCAGAGATGACATCTTCCGAGGCGGTAGTGCGACAGAATCTGAAAAGTATAGAAAGGGGTTTTACCTGCCCGGGTGAAAAACCCATGGGGATACAATTAATGGGTTCTGTTCCTGCTAATCTTGCCGCATCTGCTTTTTTCTTGCAGGAAAGATACAGGCCAGAACTCATTGACGTAAATTTTGGCTGTCCTGCCCAGAGTGTAATAAAAAACGGATGCGGGTCCGGACTTTTAAAAAAACCTGAACTAATAAGGGAAATTGTTAAACAACTTTCGGATTCCCTGCATATACCTCTTACAGCCAAGATAAGGATATTAGAGAACTTTGGTGAAACGTTAAAAATCGCAAAAATCATTGAAAAATCCGGGGCAAGTGCAATCACGGTCCATGGAAGGACACAAAAACAGGGGTATTCCGGGAAATCCAATCTTGATTTCATCAAAGGAATTAAAAGTGAACTTTCGATCCCTGTTATAGCCAACGGGGACATCTTTGATGAAAAAACCGCAATGAAAGTGCTTGAATATACACAGTGTGACGGGCTTATGATAGGACGAGCTGCTATCGGGAATCCGTTTATTTTTAAGAAGGTCTCACATTATCTTATAACCGGAGAGATATTGCCATCCCAGGAGCCGGCAGAAAGACTGGCCGATTTTTTTAAATATACGGAGCTATGCCGGAATTATGATATGCTTACATATAACGATCTGAAGCGCAATGCCCAATGGTTTACAAAAGGTATGGAAAAAATAAAACATGTCAGGGTGAATATCAATAAGACTGTGGATATTGATTCTATTATGTGGATCATGAATGGATTGAAGAATTGTGCTTTTTTTGAAACCGAAGCTCCTTAAAATTCAAATGGGTCTATTATAAATCTAGGTTAAGTTTATAAACCTCTTATGAGTATTATGATATACATCATATAATGACCATGGTAATATTATTGAAGGGATTGTAGTGACGGCACACGTATTTATGATAACATCAGAAAAAGGTGGTACTGGTAAGACCGCAACCCTTGAAAAAAAGTAAAATAACCTCGCTAAAATCAATATAATTAAGAAAAACTTTATGATTATGATTCAAATGGAAAATAATTCAGATTCCAAAGAAAGTGGACAATCAAGTTCAGAGTTATTTGAATCAAAAAATGAAAAAAAGCCTCCCGCGGAAGAGATCAGTTCAACTGTCAAAAATCCAATTGAAGAACCGGATATTAAACTGGAATCTGTTAAGGATTTTAAACATATCGAAGATCAGGAAAAATCCGGTTCAAATAATGCTTTATCGGTTGAAGGGAAGGTCATTAAAGAGAAAAAACTTGAAAAACTGCTTTTTGGGCAAATGGAAAACATCAGGGAGTTCCCTGATAAGCTTAAATCCTCAGTAGAAAAAATTAAAATATTACTGACAAAAGAAGAAGGCGAAAAGGAATCATACAATCCTTCTGTACATGGACCGCTTGTTACTTTCGAAGGTATCAGCGGGTATAATGAACTGGAGCGCTACTGGGTAAATGAACCATACGCTTTCGTGGTAATTCTCTTTAATCCTGAAAAGAATTCAAACCTGTATTATGTAGCAGAACCGAAACTTTCCGATTTTGAGGATTTATTCCTCAGAGAAATAAAAGACAGGCTAAAAGACGTCCTTCTTTTTGAAGATATTAAAAATGATGACGATAAGGATAAGATACTTACTGATAAAGTCAAGAAATTAGTCAAAGAATATTCAATAGAAGTAAGCCCGATAACTACTGAAAAATTATTATATTTTACCCGCAGGGATTTTATAAAATTCGGGAAAATTGATCCTCTTATGCATGATAACAGGATTGAAGATGTTTCAGCTAATGGTTTTGATGTTCCTATTTACTTATATCATAAAAAATACACCAATCTGGCAACAAACGTAATTTATAGAGAAGATGAATTGGATTCTTATGTTATAAGGCTTGCCCAGCGGTGCGGAAAGCATATTTCAGTCGCAGAGCCTATGATCGATGCTACAATGCCTGACGGCTCACGCATCCAGATGACACTTGGGAAATCAATAACAACCCATGGCGCTACTTTTACTATCCGAAAGTTCAGTGAAGTTCCTATAACACCGGTTGACCTGATCAACTGGAATACGTTCTCAGCTGAGGAAATGGCATATCTGTGGCTTTGCATCGAAAACAATAAGAGCCTGATATATGCAGGCGGCACAGCTTCGGGAAAGACCTCTTCTCTTAACGCGGTCTCGTTATTCATCCCATGGCAGGCCAAGATCATAACGCTTGAAGATACGCGCGAATTAAAACTGCCTCATCCTAACTGGATCCCGGGCGTAACGAGAGATTCCTTTACTGCTGATGGGAAAGGGACTATCGATATGTACGACTTGCTAAAAGCCGCACTTCGTCAGAGGCCTGAATTCCTTCTGGTAGGTGAGGTAAGAGGAAAAGAAGCACTTACACTTTTCCAGGCAATGAGTACGGGTCATACGACTTTTTCAACAATGCATGCAGATTCGGTTTCAAGTGCCATCCATCGACTTGAGAACCCGCCTATCAGCGTTCCCAGAACCATGATACAGGCACTCAATATAATCAGCATTCAGTCACAAACGTTCGTAAAAGGAAAAAGAGCACGGCGCAATATGAAACTTGTTGAGATCACTGATATTGACCCGACAACGAGGAACATCAGGACAAATGATATTTTTGCATGGGACGCGCTGACTGACAAATTCAACAGGGTGGGAGAATCAAAAGCGCTCAACGAGATAATGATCAGAAGAGGCTGGAATGTTGAAGATCTGAGAAAAGAATTAATTAACCGGCAAAAGATTCTCGAGTCAATGGTGAATAACAAAATATCTGATTTTAATACTATAGCTACTATTATTCATGATTACCATGTCACACCAGACAAAGTTCTGAAGAAATTAATGATATCCGGATGAGGACTATGGAAAATATAAATAGGTCCGCAGAGTTTTTTTTCTTAAAATTGAAGAAACTGCCATTTGTCCTGATTGGCGACAGGATAAAAGCGCAAAAAGAACGGTTCCGTGATATGCGGCTGTCATTAAGGCAGGCGCGTATCCCTATCTCGTATGAGATGTATTTATCAAACGCAGTTTTTTATTCTGTAATTGCAGGTATTTTTGGAGCTATCCTGGGTCTTATGATTGCATATGTTATTGTAGCCATCGTGGGTCTTCCCGACAGGATCACTCATCTTACATTCTCTGCATCAACAGCATGGGTTCTGCGTTATAAGTCAATATCGATATCAATATTGATCGTTTTTTTCCTTACCGGATTGTTCGGGATTATTACATATATGCTCTTTCTTATGTATCCCGGTTTCAGGGCAGGAGAACGAAAGGGAAATATTGATAAAAACCTGCCTTATGCAGTTACATATATGTATGCGTTAAGCAGGGGAGGGATGAATGTAATTGAAATATTCCGCTCGCTGAGCAGGTGCGCCAGCACATATGGTGAGGTAGCAAAGGAAATGGATGTCATAATCCGGGATATGGATTATTTCGGAAATGACTTACGAACTGCTCTACAAAATATTTGTGATGCCACTCCATCGTCAAACTTCAGGGAACTGATGCACAATCTCCTGACTGTTATTGACAGCGGCGGAGATATTTCAACGTATTTCAGGGATAAATCAGAACATTACCTGAATAAGGCCAAGGTTGACCAGAAGGGATTCCTTGAAACCCTGGGGTTGATAGCTGAATCTTATGTGACAGCTTTTGTTGCAGGGCCTTTGTTTATGGTAATCCTTGGTGTCATGATGTCAGTTATGGGTTCAGGCAGCGAGATGATGATATATGCGATAATTTATGCCGTAATACCCATAGGCTCGATGATCTTCGTGGTAATGGTCGATATTATTACGCCAGGTTCCACCGGGGAAGCGCCTCTTCTTCCCACACAGAGTCATGTCGGTGAAATAATCGTACCTGAAACTGAGGAAAAGCCTATGTATCTCGGATTTATCAAAGCAAGGAATTCTTTAAAATTCCAGCAGGTTATTCGGGACCCTCTGAAGCCTTTGAGAGAAAAACCGATATATTGTCTATTATTGAGTTTTCCAATTACTTTAGTATATATTATAATTTCTATTTATTATGGTATGAGATCACAGGACTTTGTTGGTTATATCGATGATAAAATTGTTATCGCGATTTATATCCTAATTATTCCACTGATGTTTTTTCATGAGTATAAGAAAAGAAAAGAAGATAAGATACAGGCGCAAATACCCGATTTCTTAAAAAAACTGGCAAGTACGAATGAGACAGGTATGACTCTGCGCGATTCTATAAAATTGATGACCCGCTCTGATATCGGATTAAGCAAAGAGATTAAGAAGATCAATAATGATGTAGAATGGGGACTTTCTGTTAATGAGGCACTTACCAGGTTCGCTAACCGGTTCAGGACTCATTTTATTTCCCGTTCGGTCAATTTATTGACAAAAGCAAATGAGTCAAGCGGAGATATAGGGGAAGTATTGAATGTCGCTGCAAGAGATGTTGCAGCAGAACAGGATTTAAAGAATGAACGTAAAACCAATATGTTCATTTACGTCGTAATTATTTACATTTCGTTCATGGTTTTTGTTGGAATTATATATATAATTTCCACGACCTTTCTTTCCGAGATGGTAAAAGCAGGAGAAAAGATGACAGTCGGAGGAAGCGGGTCTGTTCCAATGAGTCTTAACCGTGAGAAGCTGAATGTGTATAATCGAATATTCTTTCACGGCGCCCTTATACAGGGTCTTTCGTCGGGTTTGATAGCAGGCGTCATGGGTGAAGGAAATGCCCTGTCCGGCCTGAAACATTCGGTTATTATGATGACTATTGGTTATCTGCTTTTCACATTGTTCGTGATTTAAAAAACGGTTGAAATAATAGAAAAGTTATAATGCGGATAAATTGAATTATTCTTAAATGAAAATTAGGGAACTTAATGAGCGGGCATTGATTGAACATATCGCAGGGTTACTTGCAAAACCCGGAAAAAATACTGTTGTTGGCGCAGGAGAGGATGATTGTGCAGTCCTTGATGCAGGGGGAGATGATTATCTTCTTGCGACAACCGATATGCTTCATCGTAAAACTGATTTTCCGCCACAGATGTCGGGCTGGCAGATCGGATGGATGTCTGTGGCTGTAAACCTGAGCGATCTTGCTTCAAAGGGTGCAAAGCCGCTGGGAGTTTTAATGGCTATTGGTATTCCACAGGATACCGGGCTTGATTTTCTTGATGATATCATAAAAGGTATGGATGACTGTGCAAGCAGATACGGGACGCAGATCATTGGGGGAGATATGGATTCTCATGAGGAACTAACAATGACAGGAACCGCGCTTGGGATTGTAAATAAAGACCTGCTTATAAAGAGACGCGGGGCAAATCCTGGGGACCTTGTGTGTGTAACAGGAAATCTCGGTACTGCCGGGGCAGCATTAATTTTGTTGAGAAAAAATATTAATGTAGATCAATATGTATTGAAAGCCTTATTCGAGCCGCAACCCAGAATAGATGAAGGCATGGCACTTGCAAGAACACATGCAGTAACATCGATGATGGATATAAGCGACGGGCTTGCATTATCACTTCATGATATTGCAAAAGCAAGTTGTGTAGGTTTTAAAATATATGAAAACAGGCTTCCGGTTCTCCCTGATGTGAGGAGTCTTTTGAAAGAAGATGAATTGCTTGAAGCGGCTGTTTTTACAGGTGGGGATTTTGAATTATTGTTTACCCTGAATCCGGATAAGATCAATGAAGCTAAAAATGCCTGCTTATTTTCCATAATAGGGGAAGTCATAAGCGAAGGCATCTTCATTGAAAAATTGAATGTAATTGAAGAACTTAAGGGCTGCGGATACGAACATTTCGGATAACCATGGCTACTATAACAATAGCAGCAAGAATGAATCCAAAACCGGGCGTTTTCGGCTGGGACGTTTGTGGCTGTCCTGTAGGGACAGGTGTTACTCCTGCAGGAGCAGATGTTACCTCTGTAGAAGCAGATTCTACTACTGAAACTTTCAATTTAATATCCACCTGATTCATCGGTGATCCTCCTCCCTTTGGTAAATCCGTATTATCAATAACAAGATAATAATCCCCGTTTTCTTTAAATTTATAACTATATTTTATACTTGTTGTCCCTGTTGAAGATCCGTTAGCTACATAATTGATCGAACCGCGCTGATTTATTGCATCCGGATATGCCGGATAATCGGAGGACTTCATCAACAGGATATCCACAGCACCTCCGGAAGTGACCTGGAGATCCACATTGAGGACATCTCCTGCCTTTACTTCATTCATCGGGATCTCGTAAAACTTATTCAAGTCTATGACCCTGGTCCTGTCTATATCAACTTTTGCGTAAGTTGCACCGACTGACACTATTATTAAAACCAATGATATTACAGTGACCATCATATAATGCTTATAAACCATACTTTTGTTTTCCATATTCATATTATCTCCATTTAGTTATACCTTTGAAATTATACTTAACCGTGATATTATTAAAAAGCTTTTCGCCTGGTATTTCAAAACCGATAATTTTTATATTCCATACCCTACTAATAGCCATCATATAGAGATGAAAAAAAATGGCTTTTAAAATATTAAAGAAACAAGAACTTGTTCCCACGATCCATTTGATGGATATAAACGCTCCCCGTATTGCCAGGAAAGCACAGCCCGGACAGTTCGTTATCCTCAGGATAGATGAAACCGGGGAAAGGATACCCCTTACCATTGCTGATTTTGACAGGGAAAAAGGAACCATTACGATGATCTTCCAGGCAATAGGAAAGACAACTACACAATTGTCTGCCCTTGAAGGTAATGAACTTATGGATTTCATAGGGCCGCTTGGGAACCCGGCACATATTGAAAATGAAGGCACTGTGATCCTGGTGGGAGGCGGCGTTGGAGTGGCGCCTGTTTTTCCGCAGGCCCGGGCTTTTAAGGAATCAGGCAATAAAGTAATCTCCATCATCGGAGCGCGCAGCGCAAATCTTCTACTATGGGAAGACAGGATGAGAGAAGTCAGTGATGAATTGTATATTACCACGGATGACGGTTCGAAAGGCCATCACGGTTTTGTGACAGACATTGTCAAAAAAATTCTGGAAAACGGTACTAAAGTGGATAGGGTGATCGCCATTGGCCCGCCTGTAATGATGAGGGCGGTCGCAGGTGTTACAAAACCATTTAATGTAAAGACTATAGTGAGTCTTAATTCAATAATGGTCGATGGGACCGGTATGTGCGGCGCCTGCAGGGTGCTTGTTGGCAATGAGACAAAGTTTGCCTGCGTTGATGGTCCGGAATTTGATGCACATCTTGTGGATTTTACATTGTTGATGAACAGGCTTGCTATTTACCAGCCTGAGGAAAAGCTTGCATTTGAAAAATATAAATGTGAGAGGGAGGGATGCAAATGTTAGGCCGTCAGAAAATGCCAGAGCAGGACGCGACTGTCCGCCGGGCTAATTTCAATGAAGTTGCATTGGGTTTTACCAGGGAGCAGGCGGTAGAAGAAGCAAAAAGATGTCTTGAATGCAAGAAACCAAAATGCATTGAGGGGTGCCCTGTTGAAGTCAGGATCCCTGATTTTGTCAAGTATGTGTCAATAGGTGATTTTGATAGCGCGATAAAAGAGATCAAAAGCGTGAACGCACTTCCTGCGATCTGCGGGCGTGTATGCCCCCAGGAAAGCCAGTGCGAAGCGTTATGTATTCTTGGCAAGAAGGGAGGACCGGTATCCATAGGCAGGCTTGAGCGCTTTGTCTCGGATTATGAACGTAAATTGGAAGCGGAAATCCCCAAAAAGCCAGGGCCAACAGGAAAGAAAGTCGCAGTAGTTGGTTCAGGACCTGCCGGATTAACAGCAGCGGCAGACCTTGCAAGAATGGGTCATTCAGTTACGATCTTTGAGGCGCTCCATGCGGCAGGGGGTGTTCTGACATATGGAATCCCGGAATTCCGTCTTCCAAAAGATATCGTTCAGGCCGAAGTGGAGTATGTTAAAAAACTCGGAGTTACGCTTCTTCTTGATTCGGTGATCGGAAAAATTGATACCGTTGATGAATTGCTCCTCGATTTCGATGCGGTGTTCCTGGGAACGGGCGCAGGATTGCCCATGTTCCTTAATATTGATGGTGAGAACTTGAACGGCGTTTATTCAGCCAACGAATTCCTGACCCGTGTAAACCTGATGAAATCCTACAGATTCCCGGACTATGATACCCCTATCAAGAAAGGCAAACGTGTGATCGTTGTAGGCGGTGGAAATGTGGCTATGGACTCAGCCAGATGCGCACTCCGTCTTGGTGCAGATGAGGTCACGATAGTTTACAGGCGGGGAGAAGAAGAAATGCCGGCGCGGGCTGAGGAAATCGAGCATGCAAAGGAAGAAGGTATTGAGTTCAGGCTTCTTACAAATCCGGTAAGACTCAATGGCGATGCCAAAAACTGGGTTACTGATATTGAATGTATCAATATGTACCTGTGCGAGCCTGACGAGTCGGGAAGATGCAGACCCATGCCGCTTGCAGGATCGGAACATAAGATAGAAGCAGATGTCGTGATTATCGCTATCGGGACATCGCCGAACCCTCTTGTGCCAAAAACAACAAGTGGGCTTGAAATATCAAAACATGGGACGATCATAGCAAAAGGAAATGGCGAAACAACCAAAAAAGGAGTATTTGCCGGAGGTGACGCTGTTACTGGTTCTGCAACCGTGATCAGCGCTATGGGTGCAGGCAAAATTGCGGCGCGAGCGATAGATGAGTACCTGAGAACGAAATAATTATCTTCTGCTCTGAAGTTATCTATTCCGTTTTCTCTCCTTTTCAGGTGCATTGCGCACTCTTTTGGATAATAAGTTCGAGTCAAAGACTGCCACGCACTCGCTGCTACTGCATATATCAAGTCTCTTTACATCCAGCGTAAAGTGATGGTTGTGATTAAAAATAGGTGAAATAATACAGACCCAGGATTGTATGCAGGAACAAAGTAGCGGGCATTCCGGGCATAAGGAATATACTTCCAGGGTGCCGGGTTATTCCCAGTCACCAATTGAAGCCCGCTTCATCAATACCAGATCACCGGCATCCGCAGGAATTACATTGTCGTTTATATCTCCCTTTACCGCAACAAACCATGTCCATTCCAGCGAAGTTGTGCCGTTTGCACTGGTTACAGTCGCATTTACAATCCATGTACCCACGGCTGCGCTGGTGTTGGTGTAAAATAATTCGTTTGTACCGGCCTGGCTGAATGCCTCTGTGCCGTTAATATACCACATAACATCCACTGTCTGATTTGCCGTGATGTTGAACGATCAGCCGTATTTGCCCCGACAATATCTGATTCGATTGATTACTATTCTGACAGCAAGTAAACCCCGGATTGCCAGGATGTGTCTGGCCCCATGCATCTACAAAACCGGCCGATACCGCTACAGCTTCATAGTTCTGTCCGCGCCTGGCAAGTTCATCAAGAAGGATCGGAAGGAAATCTAACTCTATTGTTGAAGCATTGGGTATGGGAGACAAATCGGCAGGATACTGGCTGCGGATCAGAACGACCTCCTGGAGGCCGATGATATCAGGCTTTTTCGAAGCAATCTCAGTGGCCAGAGCCTGTGCACGTATGACTGTAATTGTTCTAGAATGAACAGTAGTAATATTTTCAACAACATTGAAATCTTTTGCATTTTCAATTCCCTCCCTTACAGATAACTGCACCTGATACATAAAAGATGCTTCAACAGAATAGGTTTGAACCCATAGGACCTCCAAATCATTATATATGTGGGCAGAAAGGGGGAGTGGTGGTGGTTTCAAAAAAAATTTCTCTGCCCACTAGTTCGTATATATACGAACTAAAGTATTTAAGGTTTACGGCCATTATAAACATAACTGTCCATACTCTGAATTAACTGATAATACGATCAGCAAAAAGCTGGCAATCGCCAATTTTTAATAGATGTGAGTATATATTACTTACAGAGGTTGCAATGAAAAAATGGTACCATGACTACGGACTTCAGGCACGCATGTTTTTAACTATGTTCCTGCTTGCTGTTGTATATCTTTTCTTTCTGGCAGTATTAGCGCAATATGGAAATATCGGGACATCGGGCCTGGTAATTTTTGCAGGAATCTTCCTGCTGATCCAGTTCTTCTTATCAGATAAGCTTGTTCTGTGGACCATGGGAGGGCGTATAGTTACGGAACAGGAAGAGCCGCGCCTCCATGAGACCGTATCAAGGTTATGTGCAATAGCGAATTTACCAAAACCGAAGATAGCTATTGTTGACAGCAATGTCCCCAACGCATTCGCAACAGGCACGAGCCAGAGGAGCGCTGTGGTCGCAGTTACTACATCGCTAAAGCAGCGATTGAGCCAGCCCGAACTTGAAGCTGTGCTTGCCCATGAATTAAGCCATGTCAAGAACCGCGACATGCTTGTTATCACAATAGCAAGTTTCCTTTCCACAGTGGCAGCCCTGCTGGCGCGGAATATGCTCTTTTTCGGGGCAGGTAGCAGGGATGATGACCGCAAGGGTGCGGGAGCCGCAGTGATCATATTCATAGTTTCAATTATCGTATGGATATTGAGTTTCCTGCTAATACGTGCACTTTCAAGATACAGGGAATTCGCAGCTGACAGGGGCTCTGCAATTATCACAGGCCAGCCATCACATCTTGTATCTGCCCTCATGACCATTAGCGGTACCATAGAACGTGTTCCTTCGCGTGATCTGAGGGAAGTGGAAGCCATGAATGCATTTTTTATCATACCTGCTGTTTCGGGTGATTCCATTATGAACCTTCTATCAACGCATCCTTCCCTTGAAGCACGCATTCGCGCACTTACGAAGATGGAACAAAGGATGGAGTTTTAATGGGCTTCCTTGATACGCTTCTTGGTAAAAGTAAACTTCCACAGCCTAAATCCGATAAACTCTTTGCGATGTCAACGGCCTATGTCACCCTCAACACCAACCTTGGCCTGACATCCAATGGCGCCGGTATCTGTTTTAAACCGCTTGAAGCTTCAAGGTTCCAGAACGCGGAGCTTGAGATCAATCAGCTGCTTCAGCAAAGTTGTAAAGAAACAAATACCCTTCATAACATGAAAAAAGATACCTACGGATACCTGTGGGTCATCCTCTCAGATCCTGATTTCGAAGATCTTGTAAGTACAATATATATGGTGAGTGAGACCCTCAAAGACCATGGTTTTGGCGAGCAATTGTTATGTGCTGTCTTTAAATTCAGGGGAGAAAAAGACGTTTTCTGGATATATAACTTCAAACAGGGAAAATATTATCCATTTGTGCCTGACGGAAAAAAGAGAGATTCATCATATGAATTCAGGCTTCGCTCAATAATGGATAAAGAACTGCCAATCGAAAAAGAAACTGAAAAGTGGTACCCATTATGGGATATCCCGATATGAGCTCAGATATGGGTTGCGTTCTGTATTTTGACGGGGCATGCCGGGGGAATCCGGGACCGATGGCTATTGGCGCAGTGTTATTGGAAGATGGGAAGAAAGTGGATGAAATTTCAAAAAATATCGGTACCGGGACGAACAATATTGCTGAGTGGAATGCGCTTATAGAAGGATTAAAACTCGCTGCTGCCTATGCATGTAAAGAACTTGAAGTAAGGGGTGACAGCCAGCTTATAATCAGGCAGATCTCAGGGCAGTACAGGGTAAAAAATGAGAATCTCATACCCTTATTCAATGAGGCCAGGAAATTATGCGGGAATTTCAGGAAAATAGATTTCAGATGGATCAGGAGGGAGGAAAATAGTTATACTGACGGCATGGTGAATAAGTCCCTGGACACGAGAAGATAAACACTGAATATCAAGGATTTCCCCCTTGATTTCTTACTACCATGATTGAATTTTAACATCATCCTCAAGTTCATTTGCCAGTATTACAAGTTCCTGTGTTGCTTTCAGGATATTCTCCATTAATGCAGTATGTTCCTTTATAGCAAAAGAGGTCTCCCGCAGGGCTCTGGCAGATTGCTCACTAATGGTTTCCACATCCCTCACAGAAGCTGTTATCTCTTCACTGGAAACTGATTGCTGTTCCGATGCAGCAGCGATCTCATGGAACATGATGGCATTATTTTCCGTTGAATCAGAAATGTTCTTTATAGATGAAACCGTCTTTTCAATTATCCCGGCTCCCTGCGCAACAACTTTTGTTCCTATATCCATACTTTCAACAGCATTTTTTGTTTTGTTCTGGGCCTCTTTTATCAGCTCATTGATTCTGTCTGCGGCTGTTTTTGATTCCTCGGCAAGTTTTCGTACTTCTTCTGCGACTACAGCAAAGCCTTTACCATGCTCGCCAGCGCGTGCCGCCTCGATTGAAGCATTAAGTGCAAGCATGTTTGTCTGGTAAGCGATTTTAGCTATCAATTCTGTGGTTTCACCGATTTTTTGGGCTTTTATATCAAGTTCCCTTATTATGTTTGATGAATTCTCCACAGCTGTGTGTATTTCATTCATTATGCTGAACAATTCTTTAGACAACAGGCTGATCTCTTTAGCAGACTTATCCGCTTCATCAGCCTTTTCAGAAGCTTTCTGTGAATCCAATGAAACTTTTTGTACGCTATCAAGCATTTCTTTTGAAGCCCTGCTGATCTCAACCATCATCAAAGCGTGCTGGTCTGCTCCTGCGGCAATTCCCTGGGTCGTGCCGGATATTTGCTCAATCGTTGTGTTAATCTCTTCAACCGACGAGGTTAACCCCTTTGCAACGGTTGCCACCTTATCTGAGGCTAAATACATATTGTCGATGGGTTTTACAAGCTTTTTCGATATGAACACTCCAAGTAGTATAGACAGGAAAATGCTCACTGCGCCGATCAATAGCAGGTTTTTCCGGGCTTCCTCCTTAAGACTGATAAATGGAGCCTCTGGCGTTCCCACGTAAAGCATCCCAATAACTTTCTTGTTAACATCATAAATCGGCTCATAGGCCGTGATATACCACTCATTAACTACAAAAGCCCTTCCAAAGAATTTCTTTTCATCCCTCAATACCTCGTTATATACCGGAATGGAGGTCCTTGTACCTATAGCTCTATCTCCATCTGGTTTTTTGACGTTCGTGGAAATACGCAGATCATCCAGGAAGATAGTAGATTTATCAGTATTCATGGCCATGGTCGTTTCATCCACGATCATGTTGTTCCTGTTCAGCAGATGCCCAACCACTACACTCCCGGCGATCCTGCCATCGACATATACAGGACTTGAGGCTTTGATCATCATACCTCTTGTCTCCACTTTTTTTTCAGAAGGCATTGAATTTTCCGTAGGAATAAGTTCTATCCTTGCCTCGCTATCAAGATTGTCTCTGACCAGTTCATCTTGTGATATGACCTCGGTGCCTGACAGCTCATGCCCTTTAAGAGCAGCAGCAACAAAAGGATTCTCTTTCTGGTTATCTCCTTTGCTGTCAGGATTATTGCTCCTGGCAACTACTATCCCGGATGAATCGGTTATGACTATAGAACTTATGAAAGGATACTGTTTCTTGACTGATTGTGCCAGGGATATGTATTCTTCAAGCGAATTATTTTCAGTATGATGCGGTATCCTTTCACTCAGGGAGGAACTGATGATCTGAAGTTTACCTCCCATACCGTCATAAATATTTCGAGCGCCTCCTAAATGTCCATTGATCATTGCCTGGGCCTGTCCTTCTATACCATTATCGATGAGATTCACGCTAAGGACACCCAGAGCTATAAGAGGTACCAGTATCAGGGATATTATGGTTATCAGTAACTTTGTTCTTAATTTCATCAATATCTTCCTTTGTGGTTGATAAAATGTACCTGCTTGTTGCCGGGAGATAGGGGTTGAATGATGTTTATTTCGTTGATGTAAGGTCCGTATTATTGAATTTTGAAACTTTTTCCTGCAATTCCATTGCCAGTTTTGTAAGATCCTGTATCGAATTCACAAGCTGCTCCATTGCTGCAGCCTGCTCTTCCGTTGCAGCGGATGTTTCCTCAGTGCTTGCTGCTGATTGCTCGCTTATAGATGATACTTCTTCAACTGATGTTGTAACTTCTTCAACCGATGCTGCCTGTTGTTCTGCCGCGGCAGCAATTTCCTGCACCATTGCAGCCACATCTTTTGCTGATTGTACCACACCATTAATGATCGAAACCGTATCCTCAATGGTCTTTGTGCCATCTGCAACTGTCTTCGTGCCCATCTCCATGCTTCCAACTGCATCTTTTGTACCATGCTGGATTTCCTTAACAAGTGCTGTGATCTGATTTGCGGCATTTCTTGAACCTTCCGCAAGTTTACGGACCTCATCGGCAACCACTGCAAAACCCCTGCCGTGTTCCCCTGCCCGTGCAGCTTCTATTGCCGCGTTCAGGGCAAGAAGGTTTGTCTGGTCTGCGATATTGGTGATGACACCGATGATCTCGCCAATCTGCTGGGATTTGCTGTCAAGATTTCTTATCACCATTGAAGAGTTATCTACAGCGCTGCGGATCTCGGTCATCTGCCTGATCACTTCTCTGGATTTTTCGCCTATCTCCCGGGCAGTTACATGCGCATTATCCGCTCCCTCAGCTGCCTTTGCGGCATTTCCCGCAACCTGCTGTATACTTACCGACATCTCTTTCATGGTCCGGTTAACATCTGCCATCTTAGACGATTGCTGGCCCACGCCTGAGGCAATACTTTGCGATGATGTGGAAATTTGTTCGGTTGAGGCTTTCATTTCCTCGCTTGATGCCGACAGTTCTTCTGCAGTTTCTGAAACCTTGAATGCTGCATCCTGCACATTTCCGATAAATTTCCTTAAGCTGCGTGAAATTATCACCCCGATAGCAATACCTGCAAAAATAATTATGATGGATATAATCATCACAGCGTTTTTGGCATATGAATTATTCTTTTCGGTTTCAGCGATCCTGGCGGCTTTATCATTCTTGGCGTCAATTAAATATTCAGCCATTATTGGCTCGATCTGATGAACAGTATTGGTATACGCAGATTCTTTGGATGCTATCTTACTGTTTATTTCTACGAGTTTATCGAAAGTAGAAGAATAAACAAGAAGTTTGACATTAATATTATCCTTGACATTCTGCGCAATATTGCTTGCAGCAACGTCTTTCAGGAGGATTTTTTCGTTATCATGTAATGTCTTCTGGTATGCGATATCCCCCCTTAAAAGATAATCCTTCTCATTCCGTCTTAGTTGTAGCATATCTGCCAGGAGCAAGCTATCCTTCTGTTTATTAATGTCGTCTTCAATATCGTGTACGGCAGTCCTGAGTTCACCCTGGAGCCCTGAATTCTCATCCAGTCCTTTTGTCTTATAAAACTGGACAACCTCAAGGAACGAATTTTCGTACTCCTCGATCAAGATTATTGTCTTATCCCCCATGTCCTTTCTTTCCTGTGAGATATCAAGATTCTTAATGTCTTGCAGATTCTTTTTGACTTCGGCAGTTGATATCAACACTTTATCAACATAACTAGTATCAAGATGTGCCAGGAAGTCTTTTTCTGAGCGCCTCGCTTCAAGCATGTTGATGTTTATTTCAAGAGCTTTTTTCTCCATCGAAAGCTCATTTTCAATTAAATCTTTTGCCCTATTGTCAAGAGAATCCAGACTTGATATGCTTATTATACATACTACTAATAACAGAATTCCGATAAGCACGAATGCGCCCATCAATTTTTTATCCAGCGATAGACTCTTCCTTTTCATCATTGTAACTTCTCCATTTTAATATGAATTCTTAATATATATCAATACCTGATAACTTATGATGAGTATAATGATAATAAGGTAATTGTCGAGGTACTATTTATTTTTATTGCTTGTTAAGATTTCAATACTATTATAATTTAATAAACGGTTAGAAATATTGTTTTGTTGTGATAATATTTTGAGTATGAACTCACAACTAACACCAACAATAAGACTTTTAACTACTTCGATACCCGTAGCAATTTCCGGTGTATTCAGATTGCATATAGCCTTCCTTTTACTCGGCATTGCTCCTGAGATACTCATCTATCTTGCAGGCTTCCTTGTAATATATTCCACATACACCTTTGACAGGGCCATGGACAACGATGAAGATAAGATAAACAGGAAAGAGCTGGCTACTGCCAGGAAAGATACTGCTATTGTTATTTGCATCGTTTTTATCGTAACCAGTACGTTCATTTTATATTCTGAAGAACTGGTTTTCATGGCGTTTTTGCCCTTTATTATAGGTTATATCTATAGTAAAGGGATTTCCATAGGAAGCTATAAGCTGAAACTTAAAGGCAACTTTGGTATAAAGAATATAACGGTTTCATTAACATGGGGTACTTTCATTTCGGGGATCGCCTTGAGGTGGGCAAACAGCGGCATTGTTCTGCCTGTTATTTTCCCTTTTTTTGCGATAAAAAGTTTTATCAATACCGTAATTTATGATTTCAGGGATGTAAAAGGTGATGCTGCGGCAGGAATAAAGACACTTCCTATATGCCTCGGAGAAAATAAAACACGTGTACTGCTTCTGGTACTGCATATCCTGTTACATATCTGGGTTGCAGCAGCCATGTTTATGAATTATATCCACCCTGAAAAGGTAATACTCTTATGGGTTGGCATTTCAGGATTGTTATATATTTATTTTTATGCAGAGGCTGCGCCTGAAAATGAATCAAAAACCAGGAAGGTGGTACGCGATATACTGGTTGACGGTGAATTCATGGTAGCAGTAATCTTAAGCAGTATCATAGACTTTTGATCTCGGATGAATATTGTACATAATGATGAAAAAGATGTGCACCCCATTCCACAGCAGAACTGTCAAGACTTATGAGATCTCTCTGTGAATCATATCCTCCGTTCCTGAAAAAAAGGGATATTGAACAGAAGGTTTCAGTCACCGCCCCGGCCAGCCTCAAGTCATTATTTGACACATATAAATGGGTATCGTGCAAATTAATGAATTTTGAAAGTGTTTCGTAATATTCATTTTTTATTTTATTAAAGACATCCTCTGTAAGCAAAAGAGAAACATTTGCCCCGTTTTCTGCCAGGTGCAGGAAAAAAGACGGGTATGAATGATGAAAAACCGGAGAAATCCCTAAAATTGTTTTTGATTTCATTATATGTTCCATGAATTCCCTGTGAGGTTCATAAATCTCACTGACACTGCTCTCGACCAGGCGGCAGTCTCCCAATTCGTGTATTCTTTCTAAAAGATGTTTAGGGATTGCATTGATATCATGGTCGTTCAGGAAAGGCCCGTATTTTGTTATAATATTGATGGTCTTGGCAAGCGGTATGAAAACTCCTGTTATTATTTCTCCTATATCAGTAAGAATATAGCCTTTTCCTTCTTTCATGACAAGGTTCTGCTGTTCAAGTTTCCTTATCTGGGGTATCATTCCTGAAGAGGTTACATTAAGCGCGGCCCTTATCTCTTCAAGCGTCCTTGGCCCTTCTTTTAGTAAAATCAGAAGTTTTTCTCTTTTTTCGGAAAAAGTAATAGTATCCAGTAACTTTGTCTTCATAGCGCGCTTTCCAGACTTACGGTTTCATTGTATTTATAAAATGCTCGTTTTCACCGATATTGAACTTTGAGATTTCTTCCTGCAGTTCATTTGACAACCGTGTAAGTTCCTGGGCTGCATTCACAAGTTTGTCCATTGACGTTGCCTGTTCCTGCGCAGCTGCCGATGTTTCCTGTGTGCCTGCCGCGGATTCCTCGCTTACGGCCGATACTTCCTCTACAGAAGATGTTATCTCTTCAACAGAAGCGGACTGCTCTTCGGAAGCTGCCGCTATTTCATCGATCATAGCTGATACATTTGCCGATGCCTTAACTATCTCATCGATCGCCGATACTGTGGATTGTATGTTCTTTGCGCCTTCGCCTACTGTCTTTGTGCCCTGTTCCATGCTCGTTACAGCCTGCCTTGTGCCAAGCTGGATATCTTTTATCAATCCTGTTATCTGGTTTGCGGCATTTCTTGATTCCTCGGCAAGTTTCCGTACCTCGTCGGCAACTACGGCAAATCCCCTGCCGTGTTCTCCTGCCCGTGCAGCTTCTATTGCTGCGTTCAGGGCAAGCAGGTTTGTCTGGTCTGCGATATTTGTTATCACGCCGATAATCTCGCCTATCTGCTGCGATTTCCCGTCAAGCTGTTTTATTACTGTTGCTGAATTATCCACGGTTGACTGGATATCTGTCATCTTTTGTGCTACATCACCTGACATCTTACCCACCTGCTGGGCTGTCGTGCTGGCTGCAGTCGCACCTTCAGCTGCTTTCTGGCAGTTCGTAGCGACCTGCTGGACGCTCTCTGACATCTCCTTCATGGCACGGCTGATCTCAGCTATCTTAGACGCCTGCGAACTTACGCCGGTTGCTATATCATGTGTCGTGCTTGATATCTGGTCTGTAGAAATCTTCATTTCCTCGCTTGATGTCGAGAGTTCCTGGGCTGTATTTGCAACTTTTAATGATACGTACTTGACTTTACCGGTTAAATCCCTCAGGTTTGAAGTCATTTTCTTGAAATATTCGGCAAGATGTCTCAGTTCATCCCTTGAGGAGACAACCACCTCTGCCGTTAAATCACCCTCAGCAATCTTGTCAGCCGCAGTTATAAATTCATTTAATGGCTTCATTACAGAACGTGTAAGCCCTATACACATCAGTATGGATGAAAAAACAGCGAATAAAATACAAAGAATTATTGCCTGTTTAGGATTAATATAAGTACTGATACTCTCATTGTATAATCCTATAAGTCCCAGTATCAATAGCAGCAGGTCGACCACAACAAAACTGAAGACGATTTTCACGCCAATATTGAATTTATCGATTGTCAATTCATTTGCCACGTCTATTATTTTTATTATGCCCATAATTTCTCCATAAAATATAATTTCAGTAGTACATCCGATTTTTATATAGAAGGAAATAACGCTTGCATGCTTAAAAATGAATTTGTGAAAAAGGTGTGAACAGTATGTAAAAAAGAAGAGGCAGCTACCTTAAATGGTCTCTGCTGCAGCTTCGGAAGCAATAGTATTTACGCTGCGAAGTTCGCTGGCGCTGAGTATCTTATCAAGGTCAAGCAATATAAGCAGCCTGTCTTTCATCTTGCCCACACCGCGCACATATTCAGTGCCTATCTTATTGGCAATGACAGCAGGTGCAGGCTCAACACTGCTTTCCGGGAGGCGGATGACTTCACTTACGGAATCAACGATGAAGCCCATGACAGTTTCACCGATATCCGCAACGATGATGCGGGTGTTCTCGTTCTCCTGTTTGCTTTCCATTCCCATTATCACATTAAGATTGATCACCACGATTATCCTGCCGCGAAGGTTGATTATCCCCTTCACATAACCTGATGCCTGCGGTATCTTCGTGATATTGGTCATGCGGATGATCTCCTGCACGTTCATGATCTCCACACCGAACTCTTCAGTGCCGATATTAAATACGACAAGCTGAAGTTCATCGCCTGATTTTACTTTTGCATCCTGGGGTTGTTGTTCTGTCATATCTTTCCCCTATTTTATAAGTCTCCAGGGCCTTCTTCCGAAGGACTGTCCTTTAATTCAACTTCCTTTTCCTTCTTTGTTGCCTTGCCTTTTGCAGCAAGCCTATATTCCTTTGTTGTTTTATGAACAACTGCCGGTTTTACAGGCGCATTTTTCTGTATTGATGCAGATGAGATCGCTTCACCCAGATCGAACTTATTCACTTCAACCTGCAATTCATTTGACAATTTTGCCATTTCCTGGGCTGCCATTACAAGCTGGGTCATCGATGCTGCCTGTTCTTCAGCGGCAGAGGATGTTTCCTCTGTGCCTGCCGCTGATTCTTCGCTTATGGTTGAGACATCTTCTATAGTAGCTGTTACTTCTTCAATTGATGAGGACTGTTCTTCCGCAGCGGCCGCTATTTCCTGCACCATTATGGCTACGTCTGCTGCAGCCTTAACTATCTGGTTTATGGCACCTGCTGTTTGTTCTATTGTCTTTGCGCCTTCTGTTACTGTCTTTGTGCCCTGTTCCATCGATGTTACAGCCTGCTTTGTGCCAAGCTGGATATCTTTTATCAATCCTGTTATCTGGGTGGCAGCACCTCTTGATTCTTCGGCAAGTTTCCTGACCTCATCCGCAACTACCGCAAAGCCCCTGCCGTGTTCTCCTGCTCTTGCAGCTTCTATTGCCGCGTTCAGGGCAAGAAGGTTTGTCTGGTCTGCGATATTTGTTATCACGCCGATAATCTCACCTATCTGCTGCGATTTACCGTCAAGCTGTTTTATCACTGTTGCTGAATTATCCACGCTTGACCGAATCTCTGTCATCTTTTGCGCCACATCGCCGGACATCTTACCCACCTGTTGGGCGGTTACGCTTGCCGCGTCTGCGCCCTCAGCGGCTTTTTGGGAGTTCGCGGCGACCTGCTGGACGCTCTCTGACATCTCCTTCATAGCCCGGCTCGCTTCAGCCATCTTTGATGCCTGCGAGCTTACACCTGTGGCAATATCCTGGGTAGTGTTTGAAATCTGGTCAGTTGATGCTTTCATCTGCTCGCTTGTCGCTGATAGTTCCTGGGCTGTGGAGGCAACTTTTTCGGCGCTTTTCTTCATGGATAGTATGAGTTGCTGCAGGCTTTTTTGCATGTTCGTTATCCCGCCTGTTATCTTCTCAAAATCTCCTTTGGCCTCCACCTGAATGGTCTTGGTCAGGTTGCCTTCAGCCATTGCATTTAATACATTGTTAGCGTCTCCAATAACTACCTGGAGGTCATCTGCCATTTCTTGGAATATATTAGAAAGTTCGCCAATTTCATCTTTGGACTTATGGAGCATCCGGACTTCCAGCTTTCCATTTGCAATGTCCTTCGCGCCAGAGACCACATCTTTTACGGGCTTTGTAATGGAACGGGAGATATATATACCGATACCGATCCCAAGAATTGCGGCAATAATGCTTATTAAGACTATCATCAAACTGGCATTTTTTACAGCCGCCTCAGCCGCTTGCTCGGATTGCTTCATTTGAGCAGCTTGCATACCCTCAAATTCATCGAGAGCCTTATTCATTTCCTCTCTGGATTCATCGTATTTTTTCATAGCAGCATTTACATCAGAGTTCTGTTCAAAATTAGCTAATGTAATTGTATCCCAGAGTAGTTGTCCATTTTGTTGAAAGTTGTTTTGCAGTTTCTCGATATTGGCTATGTCCTGTTTTTCTTCCTCGGTCAAACCCAGGCTTTTTATCGTGGATTTTTTATTGTCAAATTCCTTGTAGGCAGTATCAAGCTGTTCTTTAGCATCGATATTTCCAAGGATATGTTCACCTATTGCATCGCTTGCGACCATGTTTGCTGCTTTCAGTTCCTTAACTGCATTCGTCATAACAACATGGTCACTTACTATCGCATCAAGTTCTGAATTTATGACTGTTACACCATTATAACCTACAATTCCTACGATTGCAAGAAGTATCACGACGAAAACATAGCCGCCGATTAACTTCTTGCTCAAAGACATGTCTTTTATATTTATCATACTTTCCTCCGTTTTCATTCTCATATTGATTTTGCTGATATTCTTTCAGTCAAAATCATTTTCGAGTTTCTCAACCGCAAGACGGCGATATGTCTCGTTCCGTTTTTTATTCATTAGCTCCTGAGGCTGTGGCATCTACATTATGAAGTTCATTGGCGCTGATCCTGCATGCTCATGATCTTCAGGGTTGTTTTTCTGACATAATCCTCTTATTTTACCAGGTCTTCAGGGCTTGCACCTGCCGGACCGACCTGTGCTTTTACATCCTTACCTGGCGTTTTGCCGGAAATTTTGTGCTCGATCCTTGGCGGTTCATGCTGTTTCAATGAATCAGAAGCAGCTTCACCTAAATTGAATTTGGCAACCTCGACCTGTAACTCATTTGATAATTTTGCCAGTTCCTGTGCTGCATTCACAAGCTGTTCCATTGAAGCAGACTGCTCTTCTGCGGCTGCTGATGTTTCCTGTGTGCCTGCTGCGGATTGTTCGCTTATGGCCGACACGTCCTCAACGGAAGAGGTTACTTCTTCAACAGAAGCGGACTGCTGTTGGGCCGCTGCAGCTATTTCCTGCACCATTGTGGCTACATCCGCCGCAGCTTTTACGATCTCATCTATGGCAGTAACAGTATCCGATATGTTCTTTGCACCTTCGCCTACTGTTTTTGTGCCCTGTTCCATTGATGTTACAGCCTGCTTTGTGCCAAGCTGGATATCTTTTATCAATCCTGTTATCTGGGTGGCAGCACCTCTTGATTCTTCGGCAAGTTTCCGTACCTCGTCGGCAACTACTGCAAAGCCCCTGCCGTGTTCACCTGCACGTGCAGCTTCTATTGCCGCGTTCAGGGCAAGGAGGTTTGTCTGGTCTGCGATATTTGTTATCACGCCGATGATCTCGCCTATCTGCTGCGATTTACCGTCAAGCTGTTTTATTACTGTTGCTGAATTATCCACGGTTGACTGGATCTCTGTCATTTTTTTGGCCACATCGTCTGACATCTTGCCCACTTTCTGGGCTGTAGTGCTGGCTGAGCTTGCGCCTTCAGCCGCTTTCTGGGAGTTGGTTGCGACCTGCTGGACGCTCTCTGACATTTCCTTCATAGCACGGCTGATCTCAGCCATCTTGGTTGACTGTGAGCTCACGCCTGTGGCAATATCCTGGGTTGTGCTTGAAATCTGGTCTGTTGATGCTTTCATCTGTTCGCTTGATGCCGAAAGTTCCTGGGCAGTGGAAGCTACCCTTTCTGCACTGCTCTTCATTGATAGTATAAGCTGCTGCAAGCTTTTTTGCAGATTATCTACCCCGCTTGTGATCTTACCGAAATCCCCTTTGCCTTCCACCTGGACATGCTTTGTCAGGTCACCCCGGGACATGGCATCCAGAACATTATTGACATCACCGATAACTGCCTGGAGATCGGCCTGCATATTATTTATTGATAAGGTTATCTTGCTGAAATCTCCTTTGGCTTCAACCTGGACATGCTTTGACAGGTCGCCCTCTGATATTGCACCCATTACGTTACTTACATCACCGATAACTGCCTGAAGATCGGCCTGCATATTATTTATTGATGAGGTTATCTTGCTGAAATCTCCTTTGGCTTCAACCCTGGCATGCTTGGACAGGTCTCCTTCTGATATTGCCTTCATGACATTGCTTACATCTGCGACAACGGCCTGCAAGTCTGCCTGCATATTATTTATTGATGAAGTTATCTTGCTGAAATCTCCTTTGGCTTCAACCTGGACATGCTTTGACAGGTCTCCTTCTGATATTGCTCCCATTACATTGCTTACATCTCCTACAACGGCCTGCAGATCGTTTGCCATGTTCTGGAACGTGCCGGAAAGTGTGCCGATTTCATCTTTGGATGTGTTTTGCATCTTTACTTGCAGTTTTCCGGACGCAATATCTTTCGCACCCAGGACAACTTCATCCACGGGTCGGGTGATCGCGCGGGAGATATATGTCCCAACACCAAGACCGGTTATTATAGCTACGATAGATATTATTATGATTGTTGTTTTTGCAGTTGAATTCATACTGTCTATTTCGATAAGCGCCGCAGCTTTGTCCTGGTCTGCATCTGCCAGGAATTCAACGGTAATAGGTTCTATTTCATGGACTTTATTTGTAAATTCTGCTGTTTTTGAGGCAATCTTCGCATCTATTTCAACGGTCCTGTCAAAAGCTGATGTATATACAACGAGCTTGGCATTAATATCGTCCTTAATATTCTGGGGCAGTGTGCTGGCAGCAAGATGGTTTTTTAGTACCAATACATTATCATGCAATTTTCTTTGATACGAGACATCTCCCCTCATCATGTAATCCTTTTCATTCCTCCTCAATGTCAGCATATCTGCCATGAGCTGGTCATTATTCTGTTTCGTGATATCTTCTTCAACAGCAGCCACTGCACTCCTCATTTCAATTTGCAGTCCTGAGTTCTCGTCAAGGCCTTTTGTTTTATAAAGTTCAGCCGTTTCGAGGAAGAGTTTGTCATAATCCCCAATTAATGAAATTATTTTCACTGCCATTTCCTTTCTTTCCTGGGGGATATCAAGTTTCTGTATATCCTCTGCATTTTTCCTGACCTGTCCGGTTGAAGCTTTGACCTTATCGACATATGATAAATCGCGACGTGCAAAAAAGTCTTTCTCTGAACGCCTCGCTTCAAGCATATTTACATTGACATCAAGAGCTCTTTCTTTCGCCGTAATCTCATTTCCAATTACAGCCTTTACTCCGTTATCAACTGTTCCAAGTGTGGTTATGCTTATCACTGCTACAATTATAAGCAGGATACTGACGAGCCCGAAACCGCCCAGCAGCTTCTTGCTTAAAGATAAATCTTTTATGCTGATCATTTCATTTCTCCGTTAATTACAGGTGTGGGAGCTCTTTGCCCATTCAAATAGATTCTAATAACAGTTAGAAACTCACCTATTTATAAACGAATTTGTGAAAAAAGTGTGAAGAAAAGAACATTATTGATATCTATTATCTTTTCGAGGGCTTGAATCCTTTAAGTAATCTCGGAATTTCTGTTGTGCTGCTCTTTTTTACAAAATTAGGGATTTCGTTCAATGAGGGTTTTTTTAACGGATGATATAATTCAACATCTTCTTTTTCAGAGAAGTCTATTCCCGGATCCAGAGGTTCGATTTTCTTTCCTGCCTCTGCTGCTGCCTTTTCAGGGATTTTTGGCCCGTCGATATTTTTATCCCGGTTCACTTTGCCTTTTTTCTTACCATCAGTATAATAAGAGTCAGGCGATTTAATACCCAATTTCAATGCCCTTGCCATGAGGTCATTATATTCTCTTAATACCCAGCCAATTTCCGAATGGTTCTTAAGTCCGACTTCAAAGCCAAGCTCATATATTTTCTTTATATGATCTGCCTTTTCCTTTTCAACGCTTTTACTGGTAATACCTAAAACCTCTTTTTGCTCACTTTCTAAGCGGTTTTCCCACTTTTAAGCCTTTATCGGAAAATTCAATGGCCCGCATTTCACAATCATGTTTTGTCCCGCGCATTTTAATGATCTGCAAAGCCCGGACCATAGTTCCCTGCTTATCCATGAAATTATGCAGGAATATCACTCCGTGTGAAGCGAATTGTTCTATTGTATATGCATCCGGTTTCGTAAGCTCGGAGAGAAGTATAGTTGTACATCCGAGAGTTTTCAGGTTGCGGATGAACCTGCCAATAGAGCGCTCTTCAAGCGCAGGATGCTGGGATGCGAACCTTATGGATGATAATGAGTCTATAACCAGTCTTTTTATTCCGTATTGTTTGACCAGTATTTCAACATTCTTAAACACAGAAAATGGGGTTGGAGCCGTTTTATCCGGCGGCTCTGCAGATTGCTGTTCATAGCTGGGTGTGATAAATGTGGATATTTCATCATACTCCCCATAATCTTTCGAAGGGCCGATGTCAAGGAAAAACAACTTCTTTTTCTTAACAAGGTCATCGATCTGCAGATTATATCGGGACATATCTTCTACGATTGTCCCGATACTTTCAGATAATGCAATGTACGCTCCCCCTTCCCCTTCCAGCGCCCCCGATGCAAGAAATTGGACGCCGAAAGTAGTCTTGCCGCTGCCCGGAGAACCGCTCAACAGGTACTGCCTTCCCTGCAGAAATCCTCCTTCGACCAGCATATCAAACCCTTCGATTCCTGATTTTATTCTCATAATGACCTCATAATAGGTAAGTATAGGTGTTTGATTTTATGTCTATATAAACGCAGTTGTGAAAAGTGTGTGAATTATCCTTAATAACTTGTACTATCAAAAGTACGATAAATATAATTACATCCAGTTTCATATTTATAAAAAAATAATTAAAAGGACTATAATGTTTGAGGATATTTCAGAAAAATTAAAAAAATTAAAGATGCCTGAAGAATCGCTCATAAAGAAGATCGAACGCATCAAGAAGACCCCGGACGCCGGAAGTTCATCTGCTTCTCCCTCAGCACAAACGATTGTACCTGACATTTCAGAACAGGTCAAGAAATCTCAGGACGAAATCATCCAGAAAGTTGAAGATATCATAAAATCAAAAACAGAACAATTTAATTCAAACATAGATGCTATCAAGGAATATGATGTTAAAATAAATAAGCTGGAAGGTGCGATTTCAACAACTAAAAATTCAGTAGGTGAATTTAAGGACAGGCTGGATAAAATAGATGAAAGTCTTCTTGAATTATTATCATTATATGAAGTTGTTTCAAGCACTGTAAATCCTTTTGTGGGGGATAAGGGCGTCCCTAATGAGAAGTTAGATCAAATCGAGAAAAAAATTGAAATTTTAAGCCAGAAACAGCCTGAAATGCCTGTAAACATAAAAGAAGAATATGATATAAAATTCAAAGCGCTTGAAGGGAGCCTGGAAGAATTAACCCGATTAATGGGCTCAGTCCCATTGAATAAGGAAGATCTGATCAGAAGCGTTTCGGAACAGGTATTGGAAAATATTAAGCCTATGATCGAACAGATAAAACCGATGATCGAGCAACAGTTACAGCAGACTGCCCAGCAAACTTCTTCTTTGCCCGCTACATCTAACAGTGTAGACACTAAAGCCCCATGTTATTCGAATGAAGATATTAAACTGCAATGTCTGGACAATAAAGCTGAAACTTCGATCATCTTATTGAATTGGATCGAATTCTTATTAGAAAAAGTGGGAAGGAACAATCTTTCCGAAGTCCTGGAATATTATATCGACATAGGCTGGATAAGCGAGGAAGTATGCGAAAAAATGCTGGCATACGCTAATGGTATAGATTATTATGTGGAAAGGCCCACATGGAAACTGCTTCCCGATGACCATACGAAATCCTTGATGTTCATTGAACAGTTAAAGGGAAAGAAAATCGATAAGTCCATGCTATCAAAACTTGAAAGGGATGTGGAAAAAGTTATCCACACAAATGAAATATATGTTTCCTAAAATAGCTTCTGTATTATAATATCAAAGGATTTGGAGTCAACCAGCATTATTAAATGACCTGTCCTGTTATTTCCCAATTCGAGATTGGTCGCAAGGGCGAACTCTACTTTACCGGTAATATCTTTCAATATGGATTCTACAATCTGCGAAGATTTGCCTGTCTTGAATGATGGGGCTTTCAATGTTAATGGCACCTGAATATATTCGGATATTGCACTGATATATTGCCCCCCGAAAATATTTGCAGTTTCTTTTAATGTGGAAATAATATCATCGTTAAATTCCTTTATTGCAGTATCGGGAGTATTACACAGGAGTTCATTGGCTACTTCCATAGCATCGTGGCTTGAAAGATACATCTGCATCTCACCATTCACATCTCCTGACTGGCCGCTGCCATGAAGCTCTACACCTATCATTACTATACTATCCCCAAGACCTGCTATTTCATCCTTTATTTCGTTGATCGGAAGAGTACGCAGCTGGGAATGGAGTGATTCCGCTTCCTCTCCTGATAACTGGGTAACAGTTGAAGCGGCATTTGTCATACCTAACATGCCGATATTACTTAAGAGCCGGACAGCAGAATTCACATTTCCTGCAGATGCGCCTGCAGGCTCAGAAGCTGCCGGTCGTGCAGGAGGTTCAGGTGTCTTTTGCGGGGGGTCTACCGGATCGCTTACTTTAACTTCGGGCTTGATTTCTCTGGATTTTGGTTCAGGTTTTGGCTGCTCGGGCGGTTTTTGAGGAACAGGCTTCATGATCGGATCCATAGTCTGTTTTAACTCAGGTTCAGTCTTCTTATAAACTTCATACTCTGATTCAGATTCTTGTTTTTCAGGAATAATTGGTCTTTTTTCTTTTCGAGTAATAGTTTTTTTATTAATAACTTTCTCATCCGGATACTCTTCAATATCAGTATCACCTGTTTCAGGAAGATCTTCCCCGACCGGATCAAATCCTGTTTCATCAGATAAATCATATTCGACCGGTTTTTGTGAATGTCTTATTTTTGCTTTCTTCTTGCTGCCTGGCTGAGCCCTTCTGATTTCCTTTGATCTCGTATCAATCCTTTCTATCTCCGGTACAGTCTTATGATCCCCATTTGTACCGGCACCTGACATTTGAAGCCATACGGAACTTGATTTTATTTTACCGTTTATGTTATCATTATACCTGAATAAAATATCGACCGATACCAGGCCTTTTGAATCATCCCTTAATCCCAGTACGATCTTTCGGGTTTCGTCTTCTGATAATGGATCGCATATATCTCTTATCAGAACATCTCTTGAGAACCTGGCTACGTTCTCATAATCTGTCTGGGATTCATTATCTTCTACCCTGGATATATAATTGCAGTCCATATTGGAAGGAACTTCAATCGCAACCAGAGGAATATCCACAGTATCAGAAATATCAGAGTCTGGCATGTTGCGCCATTTATCATTTGCATTTGATTCTATCTTTGTTATTGCTTCCCTGGCATGTTTCCTGAGGTCTGCTGAGCCGTTCTTCACTGCGGATCTCAATACGGATAAAGCGCGTTTATCACCTATCCTTCCCAGCGACCACGCTGCATTTATCCGTACATTTTCAATCGGATCATTTAAAAGTCCTATTAACGGGAGAACAGCTTTTATGTGTCCTATTTCACCAAGAGCCCATGCTGCATTTGAACGGATCTGAACATCATCGGTTTCAAGAAATCCTATAAGAGAAGCAATCGCCTTCCTGACCTTCAGTTCCCCTAACATGCATATCGCTTCCCTGCATTCTTTTATATCGCCGGTTTCAAGGATATTCATCAACCCTTCAATATCACGGCGTTTTTTCATTTCTCTAAGATCAGTATTGTCCAAAGGCAATTTAATTCCCTCTTATGGAATAATAGATCATTTGCCTTGAATTCACACAAATATAAATGAGGGTGTGAAGAGGAATGCTAAAATAACTAATGATGAGATTCTTGTTTT
>Ga0172443_1014_pt1 | contig 65140 bp, 71 predicted proteins | sample MayberryNE_Catta_6_FD_114741 | JGI IMG/M metagenome (GOLD analysis project Ga0172443, IMG submission 114741) | reverse complement strand
CGGTGAAGCAGCAGTCGGAGAACTTGCATTCACAGCCAAACACGCAGGACTTGTCGAAATGGGTGATATGATCCCGGCACGCAGAGCAAGGGGTCCAAATGAACCAGGAGGATTATCCTTCGGTCATATGGCAGATATCGTCCAGACAAACAGGAAAGCACCAGAAGATCCAGTCAATGTAGTGTTGCAGACCGCAAGCGCGGCCACAATGCTGTATGATCAGATCTGGCTCGGTGGCTACATGTCAGGCGGCGTCGGATTCACAATGTATGCAACACCAGCATACACCAATGATATCGTCGATGACTTCCTGTACTGGGGCAACGACTATGCAGCAAAGAAATATGGCGGAAATGGAAAGGCAAAAGCCACCATCGACACCGTAAAAGATATCGCTACAGAAACAACACTGTACGGTCTTGAAGCATACGAGAAGTACCCGACAACACTGGAAGACCATTTCGGTGGTTCACAGCGCGCAACAGTCATATCAATCGCAGCAGGCGGCGCAACAGCTCTGGCAACAGGCCACAGCCAGGCCGGTCTCTCTGCATGGTACCTGTCCATGTACCTCCACAAAGAGGCACACGGCAGACTTGGATTCTACGGATATGACCTGCAGGATCAGTGCGGCGCAACCAACGTGTTCTCAATTGCCTCAGATGAAGGCTGTATTGGCGAATGCAGAGGCGCAAACTACCCCAACTACGCAATGAACGTAGGTCACCAGGGTGGATACACCTCAGTAATTTGCGCAGCTCACGCTGGCAAAGATGCATTCTGCGTGAACCCGTTAGTCAAAGCCTGCTTCGCAGATGACTTGATCAACTTTGACTTTGCGGATCCAAGAGCAGCATTCGGCAAGGCAGCACTCAGAGAGTGGGACCGCTGCGCCGGTGAGAGAGCATTCGTTATCCCAGCAAAGTAAACATTGTTAAGTAGGCTAAATGCCTACTTTTTCTATTTTTTTGGGATATGAAAATAAAAAGGAAATATTTATAACTTAGTTTGAGATTTATGGTGATGTGATTTAAAATGGCAGAAACAAAAAGAACGCCCAAAGTACCAGGTGTAGTAAAATGCATGTTTTGTGACGGGACTGGAAAACACCAGAACAAGACCTGTATTGTTTGCGGTGGAAAAGGTGAAGTAGAAGTAGTAGATTCAACCCGAAAATGCCAGTGGTGCAAGGGAAGAGGTTATTTGATGCAGGGCATACCATGCACAAATTGCGGCGGAACCGGATTCACAAGACCTATTGGTAAAGAGCGCCTGTTTTAAGATCATAAAGAAATGGGGGTTTTCCCCTATGTCTTTATTAAGATGTATTTAAAAAGATTTTTTAAGAATTTAACAAAAAAGATAATTATTTCTTATATTTATACATTTCACTCATTTTTTTATAAATATAATCATGTGCTTTATTCACGGAATCGATCTCCCCTCTTAATGTCAGAAGATTATCCGGTTCTACGTCAATAGTTTGTACTGCGCATTTCCGGGTTGTGACTTCCAGATTAAATGTATCCATTACTTCCATGATCAGTTTATAAGGAATTCCCGGCGGTAATACCAGATCATATAATCCTTCTAATGCTTTCTGTTTCTCATCCGTTGAAGTTTCATCTTCTTCTACAAATTCATCACCTATATATTTTGTATCACTATCAGTCATCGGAATCACCTAACATCAAATCATTATCAAATCAAATAAAGTTTGTGGTAGGCTAACATAGATATACACGTAAGCCCATCCATATTCGCATTAAAAGATCATGCTTATAAAATTACTCTTCCCGCCCCAATGGATACCTACCCAGCCTTATTTGAGTCTTCCTTCTTTAACTGCTTTTTTAAAGGCAAATAACTGCAATGTTTCCCAGATGGATATCAACGCTTCTTTTTATGATCATCTTTTGAGCAAGGAAGGGCTTCAGATATATTATGATAGGGCACAAATAAAATTCCGGGAACTTGATTCCATGAAAAAATTATCTCCCGAGCTTCAAAAACAATATGCAGCTTTGAGTAGTTCCATACTTTTCGGGAATTATGTCATCAATGGTGTCAATGACGCCAAAAAAATCATAAAGAGCAGAGAAGATTTCTATGATATAGAAAAGCTTTTCAATGCATTTAAGATTCTTGAGCTTGGCCTCAAACTTGCATCTTCTGCTTATTATCCATCCAACCTGACTTTTCATTCTTATGACATGCGTTATTCATGCCGTTCAAGCCAGGCAGTTCTTGAGGCTATTAGAGATAGAAAAGAAAATCTTTTTATTGAATATTTTGAAAAATACACACTTCCGGAAGTAATGGAAGGGAAGCCCGGACTGATAGGTATTTCAATAATAAATATAAGCCAACTGGTACCGGGGTTAACACTTGCAAATCTCATTAAAAAAGCCGATCCGGATATACATATCAATATCGGAGGCAGTGTTTTTACTCGTCTTGTAAATGAAATAAGCAAGAACAAAGAACTTTTTTCGGTATTTGACAGTGTGATAGTTCATGAAGGAGAGACCGCTTTGCTGAATCTTAACAAACATCTGGACAATGACAATGAATTTGACATCAAGGATATACCCAATTTAATATATAAGGCAGGCTCGCAGATTATTGTCAACAGGTTGGATTCAAAAGGAGAAGATATTAACTCGTTGCCAACTCCATGCTTTGATGGGCTCCCGCTTGATAAATATTTATCCCCTGAGCTTGTCATTCCTGTACTTTCATCAAGAGGATGTTACTGGAATCGCTGTACTTTTTGTGACCACGGGTTCGGTTATGCAGGTAAATACAGGCCAAAGGATGTTGATCTTCTTTTTAAGGATATAAAGACCTTGAAGGATAAACATAAGACCGATTTTTTCACTTTCCAGGATGAGGGTCTATCTACAAAACTAATCGGCGAACTATCCGATAGAATAATCCGGGAAAAAACGGATATTTCCTGGCTGGCAGATTCAAGATTTGAGCCTTCATTTTCTCCCGATCTTGGAACCAAACTCTCACTCTCAGGCTGCAAGATGCTTTACTTCGGGCTGGAGTCAGCCAGCGAGAGGGTTCTTAAGTGTATGGATAAGGGAATAAAAAAAGAGAATGTATTGAATATTTGCAAATATTGCAATGATACAGGCATCTGGACACACCTTTTCCTGATATTCGGATTTCCTACGGAAACACATGAAGAAGCAAGAGAAACTATGGATTTTATTTTGCAGAATAGCGACAAAATCCGTTCCATGTCATTTGGTAGTTTCCAGCTTACAAAGCATTCAAAAATATATGAAAATCCCTCCATGTTCAATATCTCAAAAATCTATCAAGATTCTGAATTAGACCTGTCATTATGGCATGACTGCGATGTCTCAGAGGGATTATCGAAAAAAGATACAGACGGTATAATCCAGGAATTCTATGCTAAACTGGCACATAAGTACCTGGACCTGTCTATCTGGAGCAATCTTGACCGGGAGCACCTTTTTCTGTATATCGCTCACTACAAGAAATCTATACATGAGGTAGCAGACCTGTCTGATCTGATCAGGGCAATACATTTCAGGAAAAAATCAGAGAACAAATCAAATGCAAAGACAAATCTACAGCCGGTCCTGAATGAGGGGGTTTTTATCGGGACTTTCAATTTTAACCTGGCACAAATAGTTCATTCAGGCCTGATGGGAAATGCACCCGGAGACATTCAAAAAGAAAAAGTAAATGTTCTATTTGATACAAATAACAACAGGATTTTTACTATTTCCGATCTTGCAAAGGATATCCTGGATAAGAGTAATGGGGAATCAAATATGTCCGACATAATTGATCATATCAAGGAAAAATATCAGATCCTTTATAAAGAATCTGAATCCAAATGCAAAAACTTTTTGAATGGGCTGATAGAAAAAAATATCATATATCTGAAATAAACTATGGGGCTCTTACTTTGATCTTCTTTGAGCCGCAGCCCGGGCACTCTTTTGCTCCTTTTTTCATGAAAGTCTTTTTGCATGAAACACACCAGAACATGGAGCTTCCCTTTTTCATCTCTTCAAGGTCATCCGGCATCATTGAGAACCCCGAATATGTACTGCACATATTTCAACCTCCTTTAACTGTTGTTATTTATGGTTTGTTACTTTCGATATTAAAGCTTTGCTATTAAGGGGGCTGTGTGTAGAATCCGGAAATTATTTCGCCGGGATTTTTCTACGAATTATCAGTCAACTGTCCCCATGGTGAAGATGACTAACCGAAAGATCAAGTTAGGAATTGATTGGGTATTAAAAAGAGCGAAACCGTTGATGAGGTGGCCAAAACAACAGAAACATGCAACAAATGATAATGCTTTAGATATACTCAAAATTGCTGAGCAGGAAGCCACAGAGGTCAACGGTTTGATCCAAACTATAAATACTGATCGAGGATCACAATTTTATCCGAATAAAAAAGACAAAAATGGTGAAGAATATTCTGTTTTTCGAGATTATCTCGAATCAAAAGGAATACTACATATACCATCACGAAGGAATAATCCGCAAGCTAATGGCAAGATTGAAATATGAATGAAGAAATGAAGAGTGCTAAAAAAAATCTGCGAAAAAATATCGGGATTCTACACACAGCCTCATTGCAGGAAAACTATTAATACTTTAAAGAACCGGATAAAACAAGATATAATATGGCTTTTCACGTGATGTTAATCCCTACTTTAAGCTGTCCGGCTAATTGCAGTTATTGCTGGAGTTCAGATAAAGGATCTCCGATAATGAGCATTGAAACCATCAAAGAAGTGGTTGAATGGCTCAGGGATTTCCGGGATGAACCTGTCACCTTTACGTTCCACGGCGGTGAGCCGCTAATGGCAGGAGCGGATTTTTTCCGGGAAGCTCTGCCCCTGTTGGCAAAAGGTCTAAGTCACATGAAACCGGCTTTTGCCCTGCAGACCAATCTCTGGAAAATGACACCTGAAATAGCCCATATCCTGGCCGAGTATAATATTCCGATCGGTTCCAGCCTGGATGGTCCAAAGGAGCTTACCGATCTCCAGAGAGGAAAAGGGTATTTTGAGAAGACCATGAGGGGATATGAAATCGCACGGGATAACGGTCTTAAGGTGAGCTTTATCTGCACCTTCACATCTCAATCCGTAAAGCAGAAGGAGGACATCTTTAATTTTTTCCTTGAAAATGGCATAACTCTTAAACTGCATCCGGCACTTCCATCCATTCGTGACGAAAACCCTGAAAAATATGCACTTGCTCCGGAAGAGTATGGTGAATTGCTGGTCTACCTTCTGGATAAATACCTGGAAAATATGGGCAGGATTGAGATCATGAATATTGACCACCTGTGCAAATGCATGTTCACCAACCGGGGTACTGTATGTACTTTTGTTGATTGTATGGGTGATACTTTTGCGGTAGGACCTGACGGGAATATATACCCATGCTATCGTTTCATAGGCATGCCGGAATATATTATGGGTAATGTAAAGGATCATCCCGCCAGGGAGGACCTTGCAAAGTCCGATGCATGGAAGCTAATGTTCCGGTTTAAGGATTATGTGGACAAAAATTGCGGGGAATGCGGCAACATCAAATTCTGCCGGGGCGGATGCCCATACAATGCCATGGCGCCACATGAAGGTGAAATAAAGGGTGTGGACCCGCACTGTGTCGCTTATAAGAGGATATTCAAAGAAATAAAAGACAGGTGGGAGAATGAGTTTTTTGGTTCCCCTGATATGGCGATGTTCGGTCTTCCACCAGCACCGAAAAAGAATGCAAAGCCTGGAATAATGCCATTGATGATGAAAAGGATCCAATCACATGATTCGGGTTAAAAACCTTAAAATTATCTGATACTAAATTAATACTCAGAAGCCTTGAAATGGGTGATACCTATGAGTGAGATAGCAAAAATTCAAAAGTCAGGTAATGAACTGGTAATCAGCATACCGCCAGCGATATATGAACAACTTGATCTTAAGGAGGGTGACGAGGTGGAGATGGAACCTTTCACCTGCGGCGGTGAAACCGGGGCACGTATAAGACCAAAAAAATGACGGGAAGTATTACATGTTAATAACTTCTTGACCTATTATATAAAAAGTTCAGAGCAAATATTATTATTCTGTAAGAGTCAATGTTTTTAGAAGTCCTTTAGTTGAAGAGATGTTTCGCGTCTTATCCCTTAGTAGGTCTATCAGAAAATCAGTATTTTATGGTTCTGAATTGACATCTTTTCTTATACATCGTAGATATAAGTAGGGCGTAAAACAATTAAAAGGAGATCGAATATGGAAAATACAGGATTCAAAGAGTTACATTTATCGAGAGAAATACAAAAAGCAATAACGGATATGGGGTTTGAAGAAGCAACCCCGATCCAGGCGCAATCCATTCCCTATATGCTGGAAGGAGAAGATGTGATCGGACAGGCGCAAACAGGTACAGGGAAAACTGCAGCATTCGGGATTGCCGCTTTGGAGAGGATAGATCCGAAAAATTTGGCTGTACAGGCCGTAATTCTATGTCCCACAAGGGAGCTGGCTATACAGGTATCAGAGGAACTGAAAAAACTTTCAAAATATAAAAAAGGCATTGAGATCCTGCCTGTTTACGGCGGGCAGCCTATTGACCGCCAGATCAGGGCTTTAAAAAAAGGCGTACAGATAATTATTGGCACTCCCGGCCGCGTCATGGATCACATGGAACGCCGTACGTTGAAACTCGATAGAGTGAAAATAATTGTCCTTGATGAAGCCGATGAAATGCTGGATATGGGGTTCAGGGAAGACATCGAAACCATCATGAGGAAAATCCCTGAGAAAAGACAGACCATTCTCTTCTCAGCAACCATGTCAAAGGCTATTCTGGGTCTGGCCAAAAAATATCAGACCGATCCGCATATGATAAAATTGGCACATAAGGAAATGACTGTTCCTGAGGTCGAACAATTTTATTATGAAGTCAAATCCCAGGCAAAACCGGAGGTACTTTCACGTTTAATTGATATTAACGATCTGAATTTATCACTTGTGTTCTGCAATACAAAAAGACGTGTGGATGAACTTGTCGAGAACCTAAAGTCGCGGGGATATCTGGCTGATGGACTGCACGGGGACCTCCAGCAAAAACAAAGAGATATCGTCATGTCTAAATTCAGAAGAAAAGAGATCGAGATCCTGGTGGCAACCGATGTGGCGGCGCGCGGGATCGATGTAGGAGATATTGAAGCCGTGTTCAACTACGACATACCTCCGGATGATGAATACTATGTCCACAGGATAGGAAGAACAGCAAGAGCAGGGAAAGCGGGGCGTGCATTTAGCTTTGTAACAGGAAAAGAAGTATACAGGATAAAGCAGATCCAGCAGTTCACAAAGAGCAGGATCATTCCTAAAAAAGTTCCTTCCGTCAGTGATATCGAAGAGATCAGGACAGGTTTGATCTTGGAAAAAATAAAAGGAATTATTGATGCAGGGCACCTGGCAGAATATAGTAATATTATCGAAGAACTCACCCGGGAAGATTATACTTCCCTGGAGGTTGCATCTGCTCTGTTAAAGATGGTAATGGGTGAAGGGACCCAAGAAAAGGCAATAAAAATGAATAAGTGAAGCACATAACAAAAGGCTTAAATCAAAGTATGCCTTTAAAGGTTCGCTTTGATTATGCCGCCATAACTCAGCTGGTAGAGTGCCTGGCTGTTAACCAGGATGTCACAGGTTCGAGCCCTGTTGGCGGCGCTTTAAGTAATAGTTTAATTGATTCATGACCAAATTTTAAGGGCCTGTAGCTTAGTCAGGTTAGAGCGCCCGGCTCATAACCGGGCGGTCACCGGTTCAAATCCGGTCAGGCCCATAACTCAAATTCAAGCTTATTCCCTCATGGCAGGAAATGGGGATCGTCTTTGATAGTCGCTAAACATTCATCTACAGAAAGATCAGTAAAAAGCTCAAACCACTGCTCCGTATATCTCATGTATGAGAGATTGAAAAGACCATTCCCAACGTATTCCATGCGGGCGAATTTTGTTTCAAAAAATGGCGATATGCAATTTGGAGCGGGGCAGCAGTACTTCGCATAAAAATGAAAATAGCTGCGGTACCATTTTGCGTAAATATTCGCAACATAGCTGTAGAAATTATCTTCGGGCGGAGGCTTGATGTAATTCGGTTTTAGAAATGATTCAATAAGCTCATTTGCTTTTGTTTCCACCTCTATCTTTATATTCCCCGGCACTTTGGGCTTGGGAGGTTTTGGTGGACTATATATCCAGACTTTTTGTCTTCTTTTCTTTTTCATGATTTCTCTTTGTGATCTATGACGATATGATTTCACCGATTGAGGCGCGTTTCACCAATACCAGGTCGCCTGCATCCGCAGGTATTCCGTTACCGTTTAAATCACCTGCTGGAGCAAGAGAAATAAACTCGAACTTTTTGACAATTATTTCGGCTTCCCAGAGATTCGTTTAAGATAACTTCCGAGTTATACCATGTTCCGTTGACATTGATGATTTTCAGATGCAGCCAGCCCTGGTTATCAACCCGGACGCTCTCGTTACTGTCTGAGAAATAATTCAACCCCGGGCCTTGCGGTATCATGCTATGTTTCACTGTCCAATTGCGTCCGGAAAATATTATGTGCCTGTTGGGTCTTTTCGACACTTCAATACTGGCAACGGAATTATTTTCCAATTCATCCGGGAATATCTGCTGGCCGCTCATTTTGGGAGGCATATATCCGTTGGGTACGAGATAGGCCTTTACTTTTGTCGCATACTCATCTGATCCTCCTGTCGTGATGTCGCAAGTCCGGTTGCCATCCCCATTGATAGGTGTCAGCGGTAAATCATAGTACGGCTTGGTATACCAGCCTGACATGTAAAGATAGACGGCAACCTTATAATCAGCCGGGTTAACATTTGTTACCTTGCCTTGCAGGTTATCGAAGCTGCCATACGGCGGCACATGGGTAAATTCTATTGTTGGGCCCGCTCCTGCACCAGCCGCCTGTAATAACATCAATATCGTTATTCCCACAATTATTCTAAAGGTATGCATTGTGATTACTTCCTGATATTGCTACTGAGAGATAGCATGTGAATGGCATGAACAGGTGCCCGTGCATTCCCTTATCCGGGATCGCGCATCGTCTATGATTTTATTATGGTCAAATGCCAGCGGTGGTATTTCATCGAACCCGAAGAGTCCTATATCTCTGGCATCAGAACCGGCTTTAAGCGTTCCCGATCCCTTTGCAGCATAAGCTATGGACACGGTATGTCCTCTTGGGTCTCTTGAAGGTTCCGAGTATATCCCGATAAGTTCTAAGATTTCTATGTCAAGCCCTGTTTCTTCCTTTGCTTCCCGGATAACAGCATTTTCAACGGTTTCCCCGATATCTACAAACCCTCCGGGCAATGCAAATTGATCTTGAAAAGGTGGGTTTACTCGTTTTATAAGGACAAGTTTATGATTATAAACTATTACGACATCTACTGCCAGGAGTGGTGTTTCAGGTCTCAAGATTTTCCGCCCTTGATCCCCCGTTCTCCACGATCAACTGTTCTACTTTCTGCTGTGCATTCTTTAACTTCATATTGCACTCATTTACAAGTTTTATCCCTTTTTCAAAGAGCATAAGACTATCATCAAGCGAAAGCTGACCCTTCTCAAGTTTATCCACAATTTCCTCAAGCTCTGTAAGTGATTCTTCAAAACTCATTTCCATTTACATTCCTCTTTATCCTTAACATTGCATCTTATTTTTCCATCATTTACAATTATCGAAACCTCATCTGATTTTTCCACATCCTCTATACTTTGCACAATTGTTTTATCGGGAAGTTTCAATGCAATACTGTAGCCTCTTGAAAGTGTTCCAAGCGGGCTTACTGCATTAAGCCTTCCCGCATGGGCATTCAATAAAGCCTGTTTAGTATCCACAAGCCTTCCTATACTAAATGATTTCCTCTGTGCCAGATCATCAATAAATTGAATGTGTTGGGTCAATCTTTCAACAAACAGATGCGGTTCGACGCTATCTCTCAGGTCGGAAAGATATGACATCCTGTCGCTGACAAGACGTTTCTGGTTATTCATCAACCTGTTCCACAGCCCGATCATGTGATTTGTTAATTCCAGACGGTCAGGAACTGCAATTTCCGCAGCAGCAGACGGCGTCGGCGCCCGGACATCGGCTACAAAATCAGCAATAGTATAATCCGTCTCATGTCCTACTGCCGAAATTATCGGTATCCTTGAATTATAAATTGCACGCGCAACCATTTCCTCATTAAAAGCCCAGAGATCTTCTATAGAGCCTCCCCCCCTGCCCAGGATAATCAGATCCACATCGGTCTTATTCAGCTCATAAATCGAGCTTACTATGCTTTGCGCTGCATTGTCGCCCTGCACCACAGTCGGGATGAAAAGAATATTGACCGGATACCTCCTTCCAAGCACAGTGAGTATATCATGAAGGACTGCCCCTGTAGGTGATGTTGCAACACCGATCTTCGTTGGGAACCTGATCAGCGGTTTCTTGTGGTCGGGTGAGAAAAGTCCCTCCATGGCAAGTTTATTCTTTAATTGCTCATATGCTTTGTAAAGTTCCCCGATACCATCAGGCCGAATATCCCTGGCCTTTAACTGATAAACGCCTTTCTGTTCATATATATCCAGATCCCCGAAGACCAGAACCTTCATTCCATATTCGAGTTCGAACCTGAGGTTCTTGCCGTACCATTTGAACATAACGCACTGTAACTGGCTGTTTTTATCTTTCAGTGTAAAATAACGATGACCAGAGTTATGGTTAGTAAAATTTGATATTTCTCCCCGGATCCAGACATCATTGAATTGACCCCGGGTAAGAACGCCCTTTACCGCTAATGTGAATTCATGTACTGTATAGATGCCTTTCGTTTCTAAACACATACTTCCGGATTAATCCCTGAACGTATCTGCTTTACGATAGCAACGTGAAAGTAATTATCAGGAGATGTAACTTTCAAGGGGTACCGCATCTTGAAGCTCTTCTTTACTTATTACTGCTTCTGAGAGTACACTTTCCCTTATATGTATCGGAGCACCGCATCGAAGAGCTACCGCTATACAATCGCTTGGCCTTGCATCAAGTTCAAAACATCTTCCATCCGTGGAAATACACATCCTTGCATAATATACTCCTTTATTTAACTCATCTATCAATATGTCATCTATCGTTGAACTCAGGCGCGAAAGTAATGTGACAAAGAGGTCGTGCGTCATCGGACGGGGCGGTACCTCATGATTAATTGCAGAGTTTATGGATATTGCCTCGGATATCCCTATGTATATCGGCATTATGCGTTTTGCACTATCTTCAAGCAATACGATCGGCACCGGGCCTGGCGCCTTCTCGATCAAATATACCCCTTTTATTGTTACCTGTAAAGTAGTCCCGTTCATTAAGTTTATATTAATAAGCTGGGGATATTAAGTTTTCCTATGCTATCTCTCTCGATGTATCCATGATAATTCCACCCTCTATTTTGAATTTCAGTACATTGCCGTGAATAGGGCGGTCCCTTGCTTTAGGTATTGTCAGTTCTGTAGTTGTTTTATCGGCTTTTCTGATAAGTGAAATATCAAAGACCGCATCACATATATTAATTATTTCATTTTCAATAAGAGAACGACTATCACCTTTTATCCCATAAAGGAATCCAAGCCCTTCAGTTCTTTTCATGGTATCATACATTATATCAATGAGTTCCTTAAATTTGCTCCTTTTAACTTCAAGTTGTTGAAAAAACGTTATAGTATCAACAATCAGGTTTATTTCTTTAGCATTGATCATCTCAAGCTGTTTAATATAAAAATCCAGAACCTTATAATCCCTGAGTTCTCCTCTATCCAGAAGTTTGCCTGATTTTTCATAATATTTTTCATGTATATCAATGAATTTAATCCCGGAAGTCTCAAACCCAAACTGTTTTAAATTATTTAATATATGTTCCGGTCTGCGTTCCGTATTTGCATAATAACTGGGTCTTTGCTGGATAAACTGATATAAAAAAATCTCCCCCATTGTCATTGGGTCCGCCGTTAGATATACCAGAGAACCCTGAAGCAGCCCCCCATCAAGTTCTTTATCCAGAGTTGGAAGACCTGTGGATAATAATTTGTTTGTCATGAATTGAATCTCATTTTATTTCTTCATAAGTTCTATACCCTTTGAAGTAATTTCAAATCTCATCGGATCAAGAGAGATTCTCGTATTTCGGACCTTTAAGATTTCCAAAACCCGTTCTCTTGATCCTGTAAACGGATTGTCTTTAATAGATGTCCTGAGCAATCCGTAAACCGAATATGATGCAATATTTTCAGTGTGGCTGTCTGCGGACGTATCCATTATCAGTATAGCAGTAATATTTCTTTGAGTTAACCCGACAACTAAAGAGTCGATCTGCGCCCTGAACTCGTTCGGTGACATATTTAGAGTAAAAACTCCTATGTTGTCTATCAAAACGCACTCTATATCTACCGGTATCCTGTCCAATAGACTGATAATATTGGATTGCAGCTTATCGATGTCTTCTACACCATATGCCAATAATTCCCTGGCATGTACTGTTCGTTCTTCATATATCTTGTCAATAGCCAGGATACCATCCTGCTTGAATTTTTCAAGTGACATCCCAACCGATTCTGCCTGTGCTATAATGTCTTCCGGCAATTCCTCAGTAGCAATGATCAGGGATTTTCGTTTCTCCTTACACGCCTCGTGAATAAAACTAATCCCTAATATGGTCTTGGCAGACCCTGTTGTTCCCAGTATTAATATAGTGCGGCCTTTAGGGTATCCTCCTCCTATCATTTCATCCAGTCCTTCAATTCCAGTGTGTAATCGATCCATGATCATGCTAGTTTTATATTATGTTTAGTAGTTAATAAATACAATCCATAAATTGCCTATTATACTCTTAAGAACAATTCTATCAAGCAGCAGCCATCTTTTCCAGCCAGGGTTTTTTTGATATCTACATCTATATCTTTATAAACATGGACACCAATTCGTGCAATAATTGCTTTTGTCATCATGCAAAGGGCCGGATTTATCCTGTCATTTTCACCCCATGGGCATTTGTCATTTATTATAGTATAACCTTTTTGTCTGACTTCTTTCACAGTAAAGCCTCCCCCCAGCTTGTTTAAGACACTGCAGGTGATATTTGCTGTTTGTGTAATTTCTTTAGGAATTTCATGAATATATTTAGCCCAGATAATGTCTTCAACCTGTTTACTCATATGGCTTATTACTTCGGTTATTTTTCCACGGGGAATACTTAAAAGGATAACAGGAAGTATGTCCGTCATAATAGTTTTGAATTCATTCTGGACTTCGATCTGTTCTTTGCTTTTTATAAGTTTGTCATGATAATATTTTGTTTTTAGCAGTGATTTTACTCGTGTGATAAGCTCTACCCCGTTGATTGGTTTAGTAAGGAAATCATCTGCCCCGTATTCTATGGCCTTGATTTTATCTTCGATCTCGGTTAATGCCGTGATCATAACTATGGGCGTAAATCTTGTCGAATCCTGCTGTTTTATTTTTTCACATACCTCATATCCATTAATCTCCGGCATCATAATATCCAGAAGGATAATATCGGGTTTATCAGTCATAATTTTTTTAAGTGCATCTTTTCCGCTATATGCCGGTATCAAGTCATATTCCATTTCAAGATAAGCTGAAATAAGCTCTACATTAACCGGTTCATCATCGACAATTAGCACTTTTGCCCTATGAAATCGATTATCCATTATTTTTAAAACTCCGCATTTTTTCCATAAAATCTGATACATCAATTGGTTTTGCTATATAATCATCAAAACCCGCAGCCAAAAATTTTTTGCGGTCCCCTTTCATAGCAAAAGCAGTCAAAGCGATGGCAGGTACATTATTATATTCCGGCCTGTTTTTTATGGTCTTTATCGCTGATATACCATCCATTACCGGGAGTTCTATATCCATCAGGATTAGATCATAGTGCTCTTTTTCAATCTCTCTGACAGCGTCTTCCCCGTTAGCTGCCCCATACACGATAAATCCTAATGATTTCAGGATTTCAAGGACAAGTTCCATATTGAGCGGATTGTCTTCAACCACGAGTACTTTTGTCATCTGATCAAATCTCTTTATTTTGAATTATAGGTAATTGGAAATTGAATGTACTTCCTTCTCCGTATTTGCTCTGAGCCCATATCCTGCCCCTATGTAATTCAACAAGTTTTTTTGAAATTGCAAGACCAAGACCTGTACCACCATATTTTCTTGAAGAACCGGAGTCGATTTGCTGGAACTTATGAAAGAGTTTTGCTAAATCTTCTTTTTTGATGCCAACGCCTGTGTCCGACACTGAAATATTTACAGTCTCATTATATTTCTTTGTGGTTATTGTTATCGTATTATCCTTTGCCTCGCTGAATTTGACCGCATTGCTGAGCAGGTTGAAAAGTATCTGTTTAAATTTCTGTTTATCCGCTTCTATGAACTCGATTTGAGGATCAAAATCTTTCTTTAGAATTATACTATGTTTTTCCACAGTGGCTTTTACAAGTTCCATCGTATCATTTATTATTGAAGTTAAAGAAACCTTTTCAAAGTTCATTTCTATTTTCCCGGCTTCTATCTTGCTCAAGTCGAGAATATCATTAATCAGATCTATAAGGTGTTTACTGCTCTTGATAATATTATCAATATAATGTTCCTGTTTTTCATTCAGTTCTCCCGGCATTTTTTGTTTTAGCAGGTCAGAAAAGCCGATGATTGAATTAAGAGGTGTACGAAGCTCATGGCTCATGGTTGACAGGAATTCGGACTTGATCTTATTTGCATGCTCAGCTTCTTCCTTAGCCTCTTTAAGTTGTTCTTCGGTTACCATCAATTTTTGATATGGTAATTCTATATACGATTGATGAAGAGCAAGATATACAAAATAGAATCCTGCTCCCTTTAGCAAAATCCCCGGAAAATCGAATGTATTTATAATAAGGTCGCTAAATACAATGATGTTGAATCCGTATATGAGATATATTATATCCTGTTCTTCAGTTATCTTAAGTCTTTTTGCATACAAGTAACTTGCATATAAAGTAATTAATATGCTTAATATGATCAATAATATATTTAATTCGGATGCATAACCATTTGAGTATACTTCGGAATATCCATTCAACAGGAATCCGATATAATATATTGTCGTAAATGGCAGGATAGATAGAATAATTGCTGAAATAACGAGAACATACCTGTTTAGCAATCTGAGAGTATTCTTGAACAGGTATGCACTAATAAGAAATAATGGTGCAATAATTACCCGGTTCACATCCTTGAAAATTGCTGCTTTTTGAAGGGTATTAGTTGTGAAAAAATCAGGCATGAAAGGATAAGAAAGGATATGAAGAAGTTCAAAAACACCTATTATTAAAAAAGCGGCTCCCATAAAAAGGGTATGATCATTCTTATTCTGGCTGTAAGCAAACCATGTCATTGTAAAAATCGATAGGGAAGCGAAAACCAGAAAAAGTTCAATTAAGATATCAATAGAACCAAAAATAGCATGTATGTTGGGGATTGAATCGATAAGATTCCCTATGGAAATAACTGATATAATAATTATTATTAATTTAAAGACATGTTTTAGAGCCTCTCTCATTCTAATCCCCGTTTATTTTAAATCCACAATGACTTAAGTACAGGTGTGAGAAAGGTGTCACAGATGCGGATAGGGATATAGATGCCATTAAAGTGATCATGATTATGTAACACCCCATAAAATCCCACACTATTCATATATTATCTTCAGTATTATAACCGGTATCATTGAATTCTGGAAGTTATTCAAAAAAAGAGAGTGCTGTATTCCCAGGACGTTTAGAAGTTGCAATATATTTAAGTATATTAACTGCAAGTAAGGTCAAGAATTGTAATATTCCTACTAAAAGGATAAATTATTATTATTAATACAGGAGAATTTAAAGAATGGCAGATTTCAGAGTAACTGTTTCGGACAGTAAGAGCAAATTGGCGTACCAGGTGGCTGTAACAGGCCCTGCAGCTAACAAATTGATCGGAAAAAATATAGGGGATGTTGTGAGCGGCGATATTGCAGGAATGGCAGGATACACCCTCAAGCTAACAGGCGGAACCGACAAGGATGGATTCGCTATGAGAGGGGGTTTACCGGGACCGGCAAGACGAAAGATATTAGTTGCAGGCGGTGTTGGTTATATTCCGAGTGCAGAAGGGGTAAAGAAGCGAAAATCTATGAGAGGAAATGAGATATCATCAGATATTTCCCAGATCAATACTGTCATTGTAGAATATGGCGAGAAACCTATTACCGACATCTTCGTGAAAAAAGAAGGCGAGGAAGGTAAGAAAGAAGAACGCAAGACTGAAAGGCCAAAGTCTAGAAGATAGCTTTAATGTAATAGCGTTCTGGAGATTTTTATCCAAACGCTATTCTGATCTATTCTTGCAACTTCAAGATTCTTCTTTCCAATTTATATTCAATAGACAATCTGCCGGGTTCTTATAATATTCACATTTATCGCATCTAACTACACCAGGTTTGTGTTTCAGGTTTGTTTTAATAATAAGAGAAGAGGCATTACAATTCTCATTTTTTCTAATTCTATGACATTCTCCGGGTGGTATAACCCTGATAGAATTTTGGTAAATATTTTCTTGTTTAAATACATTATTTAAAATAGATTCAAAGGTTAACTCTCCTTGAATTATAATGTATACTTCTGTACTTGCCGGATGATGGCCAGGAACTGATGCTTTCTGACCATCCTGTGGTAAAACCGATATTACAATCCCGATATCATTACTGCCAAAACAAAAAACATTATCTATGCGAGTCCCGCATAAATAAATCGCTGATTCTTCTCCATCCTCTCGCATCAATTTCAAGAGTTCTTCGAGATTATTTTTTTCCAAAGCTTTTTTTATTAATTCCGATTGTACATCATAATGTTTTTTCCCATCAGACCTTTCTTTATCCCATTTGAAAAACATCGTGAAACTTACATTCCCAGCTTCTTCGCTATTTTCACCTTCAACAGGCTGCTGACCTCTTCCCCGCTTACTTTACCCCTGAAATCCTTCATTATCAAGCCCATCAATGGACCCACCGCATTCAAACCCTTTCCTTTAACAAAATCCGTCTTTTCTTCGATCAGCTTATCCACAGCAGCCTCAAGCTCTCCTTTTTCCACACCCCCTATACCAAGGGATCGCGCCGCATTATCAACAGCCAGTTCAGGCTTTTTCGCTATTGTTTTCAGGATATTGCCTATTGCTTCGTTGGGGACCTTTCCCTCGGACTGAAGCCTGAAAAGCTGTATAAGATGATCTTCTGTTATCTTATTGACCTCAACGCCTTCTTTTTCAAGTTCGTGCAGGATAGTTTCAAGCACCCGCACTACCGAATTCGGGTTCGCTTTCGGTACCTGTTGCATTATACTATCAAAAATCGCGAAATTTCCCGACCGTGCTATTTGATTGGCGAATTCTTCATTAAGACCGAATTGTTTTATGTATCGTGCTTTTCGCTCGCCTATCAGTTCAGGCAGCTTGATACTGCGTATCCTCTCTTCTGTTATCACAACTGGCGGGACATCAGTCTCAGGATACATGCGCGCTGCCCCCGGAAGCGGCCTCATATATGCCGAATTCCCATCCGGCAGCGCCCTTCTTGTTTCTTCAGGAATGAATTCAAGTGCTTCTTTTGCGCGGATTATGACCGCTTCCATTGCCCCCTGTGCTTTCTCCTTTGAATCAGCGACCATGACCACACAATCCGTATCCTTTGCGCCCGCGGCTTTCCTGAGTGCTTCCACTTCCTCTTTTGTTATACCGTAATTTGGCAGTTCATCAGTATGGAATATGCCTCCGACACCTGATTTCTTGGCGCGGTCAGAAAACTCGGTTCCCAGGCGCCTTCCCGGCTGGAGCTCTTTTCCTGCGAATCCTGAAAATCCCGGCAGATTCACTGCATAAACCACTCCTCCTTTCAGAGTTTTCAAAATTACCTTGGAGGTAGTGTTTGCAAAAACAGATGTAACATCAATGATCTTATCGGAAACTGATGCTTTTAGTTCATTGAGCTCTTTCTTTATATCTATAAGGGTCACCTGCCTTGTGACCTCCCTTTCCACAATGGTTTCAATAAGCGCAAGCTCCTGCACTCCTTTTATTTCAACCCGTGCGCCCTGTGATATTGAAATATTGACATCCTGCCGTATTGTGCCAAGGCCGCGCTTTACATTTCCTGTTGAGCGCAATATCATCCCGATTTGCTCTGCGACTTCCCTTGCATGGGCCGGAGAAATGATGTCTGGCGCAGTCCCTATCTCCACAAGCGGGATACCGAGCCTGTCAAGAGAGTATATAACCGAATCGCCCTTATCTTCCACTTTCTGCGCCGCCTCTTCTTCAAGGCAGAGCACATCTATCCCCACGCGCCCTTCGCTTGAATCAATGTATCCGTGGGTAGCGGCAAGTCCTGTTCTCTGGAAACCTGATGTGTTGGAGCCGTCGATCACGATTTTTCGCATGGTATATAGCTCATCCACGATCTTCATGTTCATAATGCGGGCGATCATCAAAGCAAATTCTACAGCTTCCTGGTTCAATTCACGCGGAGGCTCCTCGTCGTTCTCAACAAGGCATGTGGTGTCATATGCTTTATAAATGAATTTTTTGATGCGTTTTATTTCTTCAAGCGCAGCTTTATCCACGATTCCCATCTCGCTCTGTGTGGGGCGCAGGTACCTGAAAAATTCAAAATTCGATTCTTTTGTATCACGAAGAAGGGTGGGACAGCAGCAGAATAGTTTTTCTTTTGTGTCGAGCTGCTGGTGTATTTCAAGCCCTGATTTTAATCCGAGCGCCCTGTAATCGTAACTCATGTTGCCTCCTGATATAATACATTCTATAAAAAAATTGTTATCCTAAGATATCTTTAACTATTATGAAATAGTTTAAGGCAAGAAGCGGCGGGAGAAAATCCCGCAGGGATGTGGCCTTATAAGGCTGAACCGTAAAACGTAATTGGAGAAAACAATGAAATCAATGTACGCGTACATCAGGGACGCATGGAAAAAACCCGACGAATCAGATGTCGGTGAACTTTTATGGGAAAGGATGCAGACATGGAGACGAGAACCGGCAGTAACAAGGCTGGACCATCCGACAAGACTTGACCGGGCAAGAGCCCTTGGTTTTAAGGCAAAACAGGGTATTGCTGTCGCACGCGTAAGAGTAAGACGCGGAGGAAGGCGAAAATCAAGATGGCAGCGCGGAAGACGAACCAAGCACATGGGCGTCAACAAGATAACACCCGGAAAGAGTATCCAGAGCATTGCTGAAGAGCGTGTTGCACGCAGATTCCCAAATATGCAGGTATTAAACAGTTATTGGGTAGGTCAGGATGGAAAACACAAATGGTATGAGGTAATAGTTGTTGATGCCAACCACCCTTCGATAAAGGCGGATAAAAACCTTAAGTGGATGTGTAATAATACCCAGAAAGGCCGCGTATTCAGAGGAAAAACAAGCGCGGGCAGGAAAGGCAGGGGCCAGAGACGAAAAGGCAAAGGAACCGAGAAAACAAGGCCCAGCCTGAGATCACACCACAATACTGGCAAATGAATGTACATTATATCACTATTCGGGCAAGCGTTCATGCAACTGAAAGTGATGACAGGGTAAAAATCGCCCTGTCGCTTTTCCTTTTTGATAACAAAATTAATGAAATCCATACGACAGGTCATTTTGGAAACCCGATTACTTTGCTTCAGGGACAGGCCAAAGGAAAAGATATAACCCGTTTTATTGATATTATAAAATCAGACCTGCCTGAATATGAACTTGAAAAACTAAGAAATCAAAGCTGTGATAGAATCGACGATGAATGTTGTTTGCATATCAGGTTCGATAAACAGGCTGCTTTTGGGGAAAAGGTCAGGCTTGCAGCGACCGCGGATACCATCACTGTAAAAATAAAGCTTAAAGCATATCCGGCTAATTATGAAAAAGCGCTTGAAGCTGCCCGGATGCTTTTTTAATCATAAACAAAACCTTTATCATTTACCGATGCATTTACGGGGATACCCCCATCATTGATCAAGGTGCCTGGGTGGGGTAGCTGGTTATCCTATGGGACTGTGGATCCTACGACTCGGGTTCGAATCCCGACCCGGGCCCCATACTTTTAGTTCGGGTCCTGGATATCGTTACGGGTTTAGTTCACACTTTTTGTGTAATTGAGGTTTTATGCGTGTGCAACCTCTGGAAATTCTTCTCGCGGAATTTTTTGTAAAAACATTATTTATGAAATGATCTTCCAGTAAAAAATACAGTTGAACTGTTTGAAGATGGGGCAACCATACCTTTTATTGCACGGTACCGAAAAGAGAAGACTCATGGATTGGATGAGACCGTTATCCGCTCCATATCTGAAAAACTTGAATATTATAATGAGCTTGAAAAAAGAAAAGAAACTATTTTAAAGACAATCGTCTCAAAATATATTGATCCAAACAAAGGTGTTCTGACATACGAAGATGCCCTGAACGGTGCCCTGGATATTATTGCTGAGATGATATCAAACGACGAGTTTATTCGAAGTTTGGTGAGGAACAATGTTCAGAAAAGGGGACGTATATCTTCAAAAGCAAAGAAGGACTGGATTGGAAAACAGTCCAAGTTCCAGGACTATTATGAATTTTCGGAATTAATACAAAGATCACCATCACACAGGATGCTCGCAATCAGACGGGGATCATCGGAGGATGTACTCACCTGGAATATTGAGGTTGCAGTAAAAAATAGTTTTAAGAGACTGATATTCCCTTCTATTGAAAAAGAAGTATTCAACCTCAAGATGGAGGGCGCTGAAAAAGAGGCCATAAAGGTATTTTCAAAGAACCTGAGAAATCGGGATGTAAGGTTGCCGTAATTGACCAAAAAGATGAGGCAGAACGAATTCTCCTTGATCTTATCATTGAAAATTTCTTTTTCTAATAAGGTGCAGATTTTGTTGAAGTAACACTGGAGCAGCTAAAAGAGCTTGACGCCGGAAAGGGGAAAAGATACCAGCTATGCGGGAAGTGCTTGATTCCCTGCCTGTTCCTCTGGCCCTGTTATATATTGCTTATTCTATGCTGCAACCTATTTCTTGCAAAGAAAATAATAATTCCTATCGTCATGACTGTTCCGCCTATGATCAATGATTGCGAGGGAAGATTCAAAGCTAAAAGAAGGCAGGAAAACAGCCCTGCACCAGCCAGATAACCGGGCCAAAGACGCTTCTCTTTCGGAAGAGAGATGGCGGAAGCATTAGTGATAGCATAATAAATTAAAATCGTGAATGAGCTAAAACCGACGGCTGATCGAACGTCTCCTATCATAACAATCATCCCGATAAAAAAGGCAACAATAATTTCCGCACGGTGAGGCACTTTGAATTTAGGATGTACAGCAGACAGCCAATGCGGAAGTTCGCGGTTGGCCGCCATAGAAAAAATCGTCCGGCTGATACCAACCATCAATGAAAGCAAAACACCAAGCGTTGCCACTGTAGCACCCAACCGAACAACCGGGCTTAACCAAAAGAAAGTTCCGGTATTTACCGCTTCAGCCAATGGAGCCGTAGATTTAGCTATTTCCTCAGGACCTATCGCCAGAAGAGCACTGCCGACAACGCTTAGATAAATGAACATCGTGATCGCCAGAGCCATAACAATAGCTTGGGGAATTGACTGCCGTGGCTTTTTGATTTCTTCTCCCATCGTCGCGATGCGTGCATACCCGGCAAAGGCAAAAAACATCAAAGCTGCGGAACGCAATATTCCGACGACGCCATTATCTCCCATCAATGGACTTAAGTGAGAAGTATCAGTTTTCCCACCGAAAAGAGAAGCGAAGATAATGGTCATCAAGGCACTTAACACCAAAATCACAATCATCCAGGTGATGCGAGCTGTCTTTTGAATACCAAAATAGTTCAAAATCGTTAAACTCAAAACCGCTCCCAAAGCCAGAAAGTTCGCCAGAGGAGGATAAGCATAATAACCAAAAGTTAATGCCGCTGCGGCGCAACTGGCCAATTTCCCAACGACAAAAGCCCATCCTGCCAACCACCCCCAAAATGGCCCTAATTGTTTGTGCCCGTAAACATAGGTTCCGCCTGATTCCGGATAAACAGCGGCCAATTGAGCTGATGAAGTGGCATTGCAATATGCCACAAAAGCGGCAATAGTTATCCCGATTAAAATACCGGAACCTGCGCTATCAGCAGCAGGACTAATCGCCACAAAAATCCCGGACCCGATCATAGCGCTGATTCCGATAATGACCGCATCCCAGGTGGTAAGTTGACGCGATAAGCGGCTTTTGGGCTCATCAGGCATCGTCATTTTGTAACCTCATCAATGAATTCCTGGATTTCCGATTATGTGACAAAGAAGATCGAATATTATAACCTATATCACTGGCGGTCACACTACAACCTTTCCTTTTTTCACTACATTACAGACGAGATTTACTCCAAAATGATATGGTATACATTTGTAATTTGGTACATCCAGGATTATTATATCCGCTCTCTTTCCCACTTCCAGACTGCCGATTATATCTGCCCTATTTATTGAATGAGCTGCATTTATTGTAGCGGCATTGATGGCCTGTGCTGGCGACATTTTCATTTTTATACATGCCAGCGTTAAAATAATCTGCATAGATTCGGTTGGACACGAGCCAGGATTAAAATCCGTACCCAGCGCAACTGCTATTCCCCTTGAGATCATTTCAGATGCAGGTGCGTATGTATCCGATCCAAAAAAGAACGTTGCGCCGGGGAGCAGTACTGCAATGGTTTCGCTGTTGGCCATTGCATCGATGCCTTCTCCGGATATATGGTCCAGGTGGCCTGCTGAGGTTGCATGCAGTCTTGCCGCAAGTTGTGTGCAGCCCGTATCGGTTAATTGGTCAGCATGAATTTTTAATTTAAAACCCAGTTCCTTTGCGGCAGTTAGAACTTGCCGTGACTGACCAGGATTAAATACATCATGTTCGCAGAAAATGTCGCAATATTCCGCCGTACCCTGCATTTTCGGAAGCATATTATCGATGACAAAATCAATGTACTTTTCCCTGCTATTAAATTCAGGCGGTGTGGTATGTATTAAAAGAGTAGGTATTATATCGATGGGATGTATTTTATTCAATTCGTTCATAACCTGCAATTGCTTTGATTCATCTCCTATCGTTAGTCCGTACCCGCTTTTCGCCTCGATGGTAGTTGTTCCGAACTTCAGCATTGTGTCCAGGTGCTTTAGTGATTTGTTGATCAGTTCCTCTTTGCTTGCAGCCCTTGTAGCTCGAACGGTGTTAAATATTCCGCCTCCCGACTTTAAAATGTCAAGATAGCCCGCACCTTTTATTCGTTGTTCAAATTCATCTTCTCTTGAGCCTGCAAATACCAGGTGTGTGTGGCAGTCAATAAAACCAGGCATTACTACCTTGTTGGAAGCATCTATTTCCACAGTATAAGGGGTCTTTAATACATCTTCCAGAACCTCATCGGAATTTCCGCAAGCAATTATTTTATCCTTTGAAATGGCCAGGGAACCATCTGGGATAATTCCAAGATCATCCATTTGTATACCTGTTTTTGGCCTGGATGAGTTCCCGGATAATGTCAATAATTCATCTGCATTGATTATTATCAGGTCTGCTATTGGTCTCATGTTATTGCGGTATTTTTACCGTTTTCTGCTTTGCAGTATCCATTGCAATTTGATAACCTGCATCCACATGCCTTGCGATTCCGATTCCCGGATCTACGGTTAATACTCTATTCAATCGCTCTTCGCGCTCAGCAGTCCCATCTGCAACTATGACTAACCCGGCATGAAGAGAATTCCCGATCCCAACCCCGCCTCCATGATGGAAGCTCACCCAGCTTGCTCCATTTATGGCATTCAGGGCAAAATTAAGCAGCGGCCAATCTGCAATTGCATCACTGCCGTCCAGCATTCCTTCGGTCTCTCTATAGGGTGATGCAGCGGACCCGCAATCCAGATGATCTCTTCCAATCACCACCGGAGCTTTGATTTTACCCGATGCTACCATTCTGTTAATCTCAACGCCCAGTTTTGCGCGGTCTCCGTATCCAAGCCAGCATACCCTTGAAGGTAAACCCAATGTTGGTACTTTATTTGAAGCCATTTTGATCCAGCGCGCTAATGCCTTATCCTCCGGAAACATCTTGAGGATTTTAGTATCTATAGCTTCGATATCCCCCGGATATCCGGAGAGTGCAGCCCATCTAAAAGGTCCTTTACCAACACAAAACAGAGGACGGATATATTCCAGCACAAAACCTTTGTATTTGAACCCACCCTTTTCATCCCGTATATCTACACCTGCGCGTTCTGCCTGATCGCGAAGGTTGTTTCCATAATCAAATACGATGGCACCGCGCCTTTGCATCTCCAGTATCGCTTCAACATGCAGCCGAATCGAACTCAATGCCCTGCGATGATATTCTTCTCTATCACCCTCTCTTAACTCGTCCAGTTCTTTCAGGTCTCCAATGGGAACATAATTGGACAGATCATGGGCAGGGGTCTGGTCCGTGACAATATCCGGAATTACATCCCGTTTAACAAGCTCAGGGTGCACTATTGCAACGTTTCCGACTAACCCAACAGACAAGGGCGTTTCCTTCCGTTTAGCTTCCATCACCCATTTTATCGCCTCGTCAATATTTGATGTGATTCTGTCACAATAGCCTTCCTCTACTTTCCTCATGATCCTTTCCTCGCGGACCTCAATATCAAGTATAACTGCCTCGTTCATGGTTGCAGCCATTGGCTGTGCACCGCTCATGCCGCCCATTCCTGCTGTCAGTACGAATTTGCCTTTTAAGGAATCCGAATTAAAATGTGTCATAGCAACCGCAGCAAGTGTTTCATACGTTCCCTGCAGTATTCCCTGCGTGCCGATATAGATCCAGCTACCTGCCGTCATCTGCCCGTACATGGTCAGGCCCAGCTCATCGTATCTGTCAAAGTTTTCCTGGGTTGCCCACTTCGGAACTATATTGGAATTTGCAATCACTACCCTTGGAGCTTCTTTATGTGTAGGCGCGATATACACCGGCTTCCCCGACTGGATGCACAGCGTTTCATTGTCTTCCAGTGTTTGCAATGCCTTAACGATTCTATTAAATTCTCTCCAGTTCCTTGCTGCTCTTCCCGAGCCTCCATAGACTATAAGTTCATCAGGATTGACAGCTACATGCGGGTCAAGATTGTTCATGAGCATTCGCAGCGCTGCCTCGGTATCCCAGTTCTTGCAGTGAAGCTTCCTGCCTGTATACGCCTTAATACTTCCTTCTGGCTTTTCTTCATAATACATCGGTCTAGCCATCTTAAACACCCCTTCTCATTTTAAATCCGTTTAAAAAGCTGATAATAATAGATGCGCCCAGTCTTGCAGTTCTGTTATCCACATCAAACCTGGGATTTATTTCCACAATATCAAGAAGTTTTACAGTTTTTGAGACTCCTGCCAGAAAAGCCAGTTCCCTTATCTGCTCCGGATTGAATCCCCATGCATCGGGTGCACTGCTTCCCGGTGCAAAACACTGGGCAACAGAATCAATATCTATGCTGATAAATGCAGACCTTGTATTCGAACCTGCAATTTTCAGTGCCTTTTCCATTATAGTTGGAATCCCGGCTACGACATCCGGAAGTGTAAATACGGACACTTGTTTGAACACAAGATAATCGTAATAAGTTCTTGAATTTAAATTATCGTGAGCTCCCATTTCGACAAAATTTTCACCTTTAAGTAACTCGGTCTCCAGCAGTTTCCGAAACGGGGTCCCGCTGGTAATTCTGTTATCAATGATCTTACGCACGTCGAAATGTGCATCGATGTTTATCCCACCGATTTCCCTGGAATGGAATTCAGATAATGCCCTGATCGTCCCGATTGATGTATCATGTCCACCCCCTATTACAATGGGAAGTATTCCTTTTGTCAATAAATAATTAACTGCGGCCGTTATTCTGTCGTGTGTCTCTGCTATGTTTTCCGTAACGGCTACATCCCCAAAATCTACGATGCTCAAATCGCTGATATCGATATTTTGCTCTATATTAAACGTTGTTCCATATTTCTTTAAAGCCTTCCTTACAGCATCAGGAGCAAGCATTGAGCCTTCACGTCCGCCTCCCAGGGAGACTGCTTTATCAAAAGGTACTCCAATAATTCCGATCTCTATAGGTTGATCTTTAGAATTCGGCATAATTATGTTTTTTACTCGAAGATCATCTGGATCCTGCTGTGGCTCATATATCCGGACCGAGGGTTTTTGGAGGAAATTCATTTTAATGCACCAATCCCACCTAATTATTTATGTCTCCCACTATAAATAATGAATCTGGATAATTTAAATGTAAAAACTGGTAAACTAAAGTGATAAGATACTTGGATACATTGATGGGATCATTATGCCAGCAATCATAGACGGTGAAACCCTTTCTATCAATGATGTTGTTTCAGTTGCCCGCAATTTCGAAAAGGTGGAGCTTTCACCTGATGCTAAACAGAAAGTCGTGAAATGTCGTAAGTTTGTGGAGTCGCTTGTGGCGTCTGAAAAAGTTGTATATGGTGTTACCACGGGTTTTGGAGCATTCGATAGTATCTTCATCTCAAAAGAGCAATCAGATAGACTTCAGGAGAACCTTATACTCAGCCATTCCGCAGGAGTAGGGGACCCTCTCCCGGAGGATGTCATAAGGGCGGTAATGTTGCTGCGTGCAAATTCGCTGTCCAGGGGATATTCCGGAGTCAGGGTGGAGATCATCGAGACTCTTATCCATATGCTGAACTTGGGCATACATCCTGTAATCCCTGAGAAAGGCTCACTGGGCGCAAGCGGTGACCTTGCCAATCTTGCCCATATGGTGCTTGTACTGCTGGGCAAAGGCGAAGCCTTCTATAAAGGGGAAAGGATGAACGGTAAAGATGCCATGGCGCGTGCAGGGATACCGACAGTAAAACTTTCATCAAAGGAAGGGCTTGCGCTGATAAACGGTACCCAGGTCATCACGGCCATTGCGGCTTTGCTGATATATGATTCGGATATGCTGATCAAGACATCGGAAATAATAGCAAGCATGAGCCTTGAAGCACTGAAAGGGACTGCAAGGGCTTTTGACGAAAAGGTTGGCAAAGTCAGACCTCATAAAGGCCAGGTAACCTGTGCCGATAATCTAAGACGTCTTACGGCACAAAGTGAGATTATGGAATCCCACAGGTATGACAAGAAAGTACAGGATGCCTACTCATTACGATGCATGCCTCAGATAATCGGTGCCACAAGGGATGCATTATCGTTCGTTAAAGAAAGGGTTGAAATCGAAATCAACTCTGCCACCGATAACCCGCTGCTATTCCCGGATGAAGACGAAGTTATATCATGCGGCAATTTTCACGGCCAGATTATTGCCATATCACTCGATTTCATGGGCATCGCCCTGTCTGAGATAGCCAGCGTTAGCGAACGGCGGATTGAACGACTGGTCAATCCTTATCTCAGTGAACTGCCCGCATTCTTAACTGAGAAAGAGGGACTTGATTCAGGGTTCATGGTCGCACAGTACACAGCAGCAGCTTTAGTCTCGGAAAATAAGGTATTCGCCCATCCGGCCAGTGTAGATTCCATACCCACTTCTGCCAATAAGGAAGATCACGTGAGCATGGGTATGGCAGCCGCATTAAAAGCCCGGAAAATTTTTGAAAATGCCTCATACGTGGTGGCAATAGAACTTATATGTTCAGCGCAAGGTCTTGATTTTAGAAAACCGCTAAGAGCGGGGGCAGGTGCGGAAGCTGCATACGAACTTGTACGGTCTAAGATTCCGCATCTGAAAAATGACAGGATACTGCACTATGACATAAATAAAGCCAGAGATATGATTCTCAGGAGAGAAGTGCTTTCAGCTGTGGAAAATGCCATCGGGGAACTGAGTGGAATCTGATCTCACACATGTTTCTGTAAATCGGAAAATGATGTGAAATAAATCATATCGTATATAGAATTGCACAGATTATTTCAACAATAAGAATAATACATCAACTATACCGATCCTATTCAATTGACCCTATGGAAAAGCACAAATCCAATAAACGCATACGTGAGGCCTGAATGTACCTCACCCCTGAAGAAGAAAAGCTCTTTAACGGAGAGAGCGGTCCCACATACCAGAAAGCAATAGAGATCCTTACCGCGCTTGGCGACATATACAGCGCGGACAGGCTGATCCCGATAAAGAGCGCCCAGATCGCAGGCGTTTCGTACAAAACAATAGGCGATGCAGGTCTTGAATGGATATCAGACCTTAAGGGAAAAGTGGTGGTGCCCTCAATCCTAAACCCCGCAGGGATGGATCTGGAATGCTGGAAGGAAATGGGGATAGACGAGGACTTTGCGCATAAGCAGCAGGAAATAATCAGAGCTTATGAGAATCTTGGCGTCAGGACCGAATGCTCCTGCACACCCTATAACATTTTCGATAATCTTGCATCCGCTGGAGATCATGTTGCCTGGAGCGAGTCATCCGCAATTTCCTACGCCAACTCTGTTATAGGCGCGCGCACGAACAGGGAAGGAGGACCGGGCGCCCTCTCGGCAGCGCTGATCGGAAAGACGCCCAACTACGGTTTCCACCTGGATGAGAACAGGCGCCCTGCCATTCTCATCGAAGTAGAGCCGGAACTTTCTGATTCGGACTACGGCGCCCTGGGATATATCGTTGGCGAGATGATCGGCGATAAAGTCCCGGTTTTTGATCTCAATTCGTTCCCAACAACAGATGAACTCAAATCCCTCGGCGCTGCTATGGCAGCATCAGGCTCTGTGGCGCTGTATCACGTCCGCGGGGTTACACGGGAAGCAGGTAAATATGAAATGCCTTCTGAAAAAATAACCATCGAAGAGCAGCAGATAAAAGAAGTTTATAAGTCGGGCGAACCCGACCTGATAGCGTTCGGATGCCCCCACAGCAGCGCTGCTGAGCTTGTAAAACTGGCCAGGCTTCTTGAGGGAAAAAAGGTGAACAAGGAAGTGTGGATATGCACTTCGCGCGCCTTAAAGAACAGGCATCCCGAATTGATCAAGAGCATTGAGAAAAGCGGTGCAAAGGTTTTCTGCGATACATGCATGGTGGTCTCGCCTGCAAGTGAAAAGTTCAAATGCATTATGGTAAACTCAGGGAAGGCGCATAAGTACGTGCCCAACCTCTGCGGGGTAAAAAGTATACTGGCAAAGACAGAAGATTGTATTAAGGCTGCCTTAATATAACAATTAAATGCAGCAGGTATGGATTGTCGTGGTTATACGCGGCGCAATTGCGCGCATGCAGGAATTACTATATTCAGATATTGAAAAATAGTAACACCAAAATTATAGAATCCCACGAACTGATAAAATGCGCTGGATTTGATGCTACAAATCTGCGTTTATCTGCGTTTATCTGCGGTTCGTTTTCTTTAGATCCCATAGCAATCAACAGAATCCATATCAATTTATCTTGATTATTTGTTGCTAATTGACACTTGACAAGACACTAGTCCAGAATAGAATATTATGGGAAATCCTAATATCATTTAAATTAATTAGACCCGTAAACCATGCTATATGCTATTGAAACATCGGGGATAACAAAACGCTTTGAAGAGGTAACCGCAGTAAATAAGATAAGCATTTTTGTAAAACCCGGGGAATTGTTCGGGCTCCTCGGTCCGAACGGCGCAGGGAAAACAACGTTGATAAGCATGCTTTCAACAATGATTGAACCATCGGAGGGAAGCGCCCTTGTCTGGGGTCACGATGTATTAAAAGAAGCCGATCAGGTGCGCCAGAATATCGGCGTTGTTTTCCAGGACACAACTCTTGATGACAGGCTTACAGGCAGGGAGAACCTTGACCTTCACGGAAGGCTCTATGGGCTTGACAGGAAAACAAGGAAAAACCGGATAGAAGATGTACTTTCCCTTGTAGAGCTTACCGACAGGGCTGATGCCATTGTCAAGACCTATTCGGGCGGGATGACAAGGCGCCTTGAGATCGCACGCGGGCTCATGCATCATCCCCATGTCCTGTTCCTTGACGAACCCACACTCGGCCTTGATCCGCAGACTCGCCTCCATATATGGGAATACATAAATGAATTAAATAAAAAAGAAGGCGTAACAATATTACTTACTACACATTATATGGAAGAGGCAGACAAATTATGCGACAGGATCGCAATAATCGACCATGGCCAGATCGCTGCGCTTGACACTCCGCAGGCCCTGAAAAACATGCTCGGAGGGGATGTAATAACGCTTGAGCTTGGAGATTCCGATGATGTCGATAAGCTGTGCGGTTCTTTCCTGAAGGACGGATTTGCCAATATAGTCACAAAAAACCAGAATGAAGTTTTTATTACGGTCAATAATGGTGAGCGCCAGATCCCTCATGTGCTTGCCCTTGCCTCAAAGGCCGGAGTACCCATACTCTCGGTGAGCCTCAGGAAACCCACGCTGGATGATGTGTTCATACACTATACGGGCAGGGCGATAAGGGATAAGGAAGTAAGCGAGATAGAAAAGGCAGGGTACAGGATGAGATCAAGGAGGAAATGAGGATGGATTTTAATAGGGCTGTCCAGACAGTATACACTATGTGGCTGCGTGAAATGATACGTTTTTCCAGGTCAAAATCACGGATAATAGGGGCGCTTGCAACACCTCTTTTTTTCCTTATAATACTTGGGGCGGGTTTCAGTTCATCTTTTCAAGTAAGAGGAGGCGGAGCATTCGATAAAAGTTATCTTGCTCCGGGTCTTATCGGGATGTCTGTTCTTTTTGCTTCATTGATGGGAGGCGTATCCATTATATGGGACAGGGAGTTCGGTTTCCTCAAGGAGATATTGATAGCACCTGTCAGCCGGTTCTTCGTAGCGCTCGGAAAAGCCATAGGCGGTGTCACGACAGCAATGATACAGGGTATATTAATCATGATTATTGCATGGTTCATCGGGGTTCGGTATGTTTCTATTCTGGGTGTGCTTTCAGGGATAGTTGTTATGTTCATCTCAGGTATAGGTTTCATAGGCCTTGGAATTGCGATCGCTTCAAGAATCGAAAGCCACGAAGGGTTCCAGATGGTCATGAGTTTCCTTACAATGCCTCTTGTCCTATTAAGCGGCGCTTTTTTCCCGATTTCAAACCTGCCGGCCTGGTTAAAAACACTTATATATCTAAATCCTTTGACCTATGGAGTTGAAGCCCTGCGCTATTGCCTTCTTGGCAGTTCCATAATTCCAATATGGATGAGCATCACGGTCCTTCTGGTATTTTCCATCGCTATGATAGCTCTTGGCGGCAGATTGTTCGGGAAGATGAAGGTTATATGATCGTTCTGTCAGGCGGCACAGGTACTCCAAAACTGCTTCAGGGTCTTCGCAGGATTGTTCCTGATGAGGAAATAACTGTAATAGTGAACACGGCAGAGGACATAATGATATCAGGCAACCTGGTTTCACCTGATGTGGATACGGTTCTATATCTTTTTTCCGGGGTGCTTGATATCTCAAAGTGGTGGGGAATTAAAAATGATACTTTCAATACGAATAATGCCTTGAAGAAAATGGGTATAAATGAAAAGCTTATGCTTGGAGATGCTGACCGCGCCACATGTATTTTTCGCCAGGAGCTTATGCAAAACGGGACTTGTATGACCGAAGCTACACTATTGATGTCAGCCGCACTTGGAATAAAAGCAAAGATCCTGCCAATGTGTGATGAAAAAGTTGATACGATGATAGAAACCCCTGACGGGATTTTGCATTTCCAGGATTTCTGGGTGGGTAAGCGGGGAACTCCTGAGGTTCTCAATATAAAGATCACAGGGATTAATGAGGCCGGATCCACAAAAAAAGTAATGGATGCCTTCAAACATGAAGACAATGTAATAATCGGACCGAGTAATCCCATTACCAGTATCGGACCAATACTTGCCCTGAAAGGGACAAGGGAGATTCTAAAGAAGAAAAAAGTTATCGCTGTAAGTCCTATAATCGGAGATTCCCCGGTTAGCGGTCCTGCCGGGAAATTGATGAGAGCAAAGGGATATCCTGTTTCATCAAAAGGAGTTGCAGACTATTACGGGGATATCCTTGATATTATGGTTATTGACAATAAGGATACTGCGAAAAGGTCGGATTTTAACGTGAAAACGGTGCAGCTTGATACAATTATGACATCGGTTAGAAAAAGTGAAAAGCTTGCAAAGAATATACTTGAATTATTTCGGGATATTTGATAACAAAACAAGTCCCCTGTCAGTCAGCCTGTAATTATCCCCCTCGACCTTAAGATAATTTCCCTTAATAAGAAAATCCGTCTGGAAATTTAATATGACATCATCCACTCCAACTTCTTTTTTCAATTCAACTTTTGTTTTTCCGAACACCCCGATGGTTTTTATCATCTTTCGCCTGACAGGATGCTCAAGGGCCTTGACCATCAGGGCATGGTCATCTACTTTTGCCTCACGTACCGTGGGTTTGCGCTCAAGCATTGCTTCCAGTTCATCATCACTTATTTCCGGCATGATCACTCAAGGAACATCTCTACCCTGCAAAGATAAGCAGCTATCTTATTATCCTCTATTTTCACATCAAAATCCTTGATAGTCGCCCTTGTAATTTTACTCTTCTGCTTGAATATAGGAAGTTTTGAGGCATCTTCTATTGCATTTTTAGCAGCCTGTTCCCAGCTTTCGGTCGATGAACCCACAGTATCTATTATTTTAACAAAAGACATTCAAATCACAAATACTATATAGGCCTCCAGGAATAATAAATCTCTGCCTCAGACAACTGATAACCACAATCCTTATATAACTTTACACTCATTGTAAAACACTAATGACTCTGAAGAAATGGATATTTGTATTAATAATTCTATCTGTCCTGTTGTCAGGATGTCTGAGCGCCAGTTCAGGTAATACAACAGGTAATATTTCAAATGCAAATAATCCCGAACCACAAAAGATAACCTTACAGAGATTGGCTTTTATTACCGAAGTCGAACCCGCCCTTCTTTCCGCAAAAGCACAGGGAAAGCCTGTATTTGTATATGCAAGGTCTGAGGATTGCGGATATTGCAAGAAATTCGAGGCTGAAACCTTCACGAACGAAACAGTAATCAAGACTTTACAAGAAAATTTCATATTAGTTTCAATAGATGTTTACAAACAAAGGAGTGAAACAACCAACTTCAGAGTACGTGGAACGCCAACAGGGATATTTCTTGACCGGAACGGTACAGAGATAAAAAGATTACGAGGATATATAGAAACACAAATATTTCTAGATACAATAAATTATATTATATAATGAGGCATGAAAATGAAGCCTGAAAAAAAATTAGATAATGCTAAAAAGAGCAAAAAGATACCGAAAAAGAAAGGAAATAATAATCTGATAATAATTGCAATCGCTGCAATTGTTCTTATCGGAGCATATACCCTTATGACGGGTAGTTCGCAGAAAACAGACACAACAACAAAAACAATGACGTTAAAAGAAGTGAGGGCATTAATCGATAAAGAGTACGGGAACAAAGCTCCTGGGACAAATACGCCTTCTGTAAAGGATAATTATATCCCGATTCTTTTACCAAAAAAGGCCGATAAACTTCCGGATTATGCAGTTACTAACGCGATGACTTTAAAAGCATATAAATATGCGACTGAGCACCCTGAAGTACTTGAACAGATACCATGTTATTGCGGATGCGGCCAGCATGGAAGCGAAGTATCCGGAGGAAACCCTCATATGTCTGTAAGAGATTGCTTTGTTTCAGATAGCGGTGTTTATGATGACCATGCTTCATTCTGCGATGTCTGTGTCGGAATAGCAACAAAAGCCCAGAGCTACTTCCCGGAAGGGATTACTACTACAGCATTATCAAGCAGTATGGCTACACCTGCCCCATCTGCAGACCTATCAGCGCTTTCACTCCCGGAAAATTTCAACTCCCTTGCAGACGGTTTGAAACTCACCCCCGCGGGTGCGAACAGGGCATACTTTGTTAATACCAAGATGATCGCTGGAACCGGAATGGAAGCTCAGTTTATACAGCAGCAAGTAGAGCCGGATGGTTTCTACAGTAAGAAATTAATAGGTATGTACAGCGCTGATTTCAGTACAGATTCATGGGTAGAGCTTCATGATCTGGGTTATGACAGTAAAAATGATGCAACTATTAAAGGAAATATACAACCTGGAATGAAGAACATCGTTATTACAAGACCGCTAATATACGGGCACAGCCAGAATGTGGATAACGTATCGAAATTGTTAAATAATCCGAATAGCATGGACACTTCGTATTCTACCTACAAATCGCTGCTTGATGCCGTGGATTACAAGAATGCGGCGTATGCGCTTGTGCTGGATACAAAAAACAAGTTTTCGGATATGAATTACATGAGTATAACTCCTGCCGCAGATAAAGTCGAACTTGTCAGGGCATTCAGTATAACAGATACTAAGGCCGTTCCCGCAGGTTTTGGCAAGTATAATCCCGAAACCAAAGGTAATATTCTTATGATCAAAATGACAGGTGACCTTGCGACCATACAGGCCGAAAGTGATAATATTGATGCGGTAGCAAGAACATAAATGTCTTCTGCCCCCCCTATATTACTGGTATTCCTGGCTGGAATGGCAACAGTTGCGACGCCGTGTGTTCTTCCTATCCTGCCTGCGGTCCTGTCAGGTTCCGTGGGAAGCAGGCTTCGCCCTCTTGCGATAGTCACAGGAATGACACTTACATTCACTCTGATGGGGCTTCTTGTTTTTACAGTCGCATCATTCAGTTTTTTTACGGATTACCTGCGCTGGTTCTCGATTTTTGTGATTATCGGGATGGGCGCGGTCTTATTTGATGATGATATTAATGAAATATATGTGAGGATATCAAGCTCGGTCCTGAATTTTTTCCGGGAGCGTGTGGCTTTCATCGGAAAAATAACCTCCAGAGCCAATCCCGAAGGTATCCTTGGAGGCCTATTCCTCGGGATGTCGCTTGGGATACTGTGGATACCATGTGTGGGCCCGATACTTGGCTCGGTGTTCTCTGTGGTTGCCGAAAGTTCAGCAGGTTCGGGCAATATTTCGTATGGTATAATCCTTCTTTTAACATATTCACTGGGTGTCAGCATTCCAATGCTAATTATAGCGTACTCCGGAAAAAGCGTATCAGGCCGTGTAAAATGGTTTTCAAAAAGAAGCCATTTCTTTAAGAAACTCTCAGGACTGATCCTGATCCTTGTAGGTTTGATGATGCTGTTCAGTATCGATAAATATCTAAAGATATGGTTCCTTCCATATTCTGTCAATATCGATACTGAAATTTCAAGGCTGTATGAACAATACTTCGGATAGTTATGGTAAATAAAAACGATTCGAAAAACAATGGAAAATCCGAAAATATTGTGAAATATGACCTGCTCGATGTCTATTTTTTCAGGGACCTTGTTAAAAACAGGTTCTTTAAACCGGTAGTGAACTTTTTATTATTTATTTTTCTTCTTATTATAATCTACTTTGGCCTTTCAAGTGTATCAGACCTGAGGTTCCATGGTGGTATACCATTTGCCACCACTATGATATGGGATCTGTGGCATCCCCTGCTTGCTTTTACTATCATAATCCTGGGAAGGCTGTGGTGTTTTGCATGTCCTATCGGGGCAATAGGCGATTGGACGCAGTCTGCTTTCAGCCTGAAAAGGAAATATCCTGAGAAGTATCGCAATCTCTGGATAGCCGTAATACTTTTCTTGATAATTTTCGCAGGCGAGCGGCACCTTTTCCAGTTCACAAGAAACCCTCCGAACACAGCGTATCTTCTTCTTTTCTTCACAGGGCTTGCCATAGTGATGGGGGCGGTCTATGAAAAACGCAGTTTCTGCCGCTACATCTGCCCTATCGGGCTTGTGCTCGGATTATTCTCGATGCTCTCGGCAATCGAGCTTCGATGCAAGTCAAAGAAAACATGCCACGACCATGACCTCAAAGAATGTATAATAGGGAACGAGGCGGGAAAAGGCTGTCCTGTAAGTGAAGTTCCCCAGACAATGGAGCGGAACAACCACTGCATAATGTGCATGGAATGTGTGAAATCATGTTCAAAGGGGAATATCCGAATAAGCCCCAGGATGCCGGGAGCGGATATCATCCATTCTAAAAAAACACACCTTGATGAAGCATATCTTGTCCACGGTATAATCATAATCTTTTTATTTGTAATGGGTATGGAACGTCTGGAATTCCGTAATGTGATCATCAATTTTGTCAAATCGACCCTTCCGGTTGATTCACTGACTTTCCTTGACCTTTACTGGAGAAATATGTGGGCAGTTATAATATTCATCCTGATAACACTTGGAGCATCAGGATTGATGTACCTATCAACAAAGGCTGCTTATGGAAAAAACCCAAAAAAGAAGTTTATTGAATTATCCTATGCGTTCATTCCTCTGAGCTTATCGGTCTATCTTGCTGAAAACACCTTTCGCCTCCTGAAAGGATTGTTTTTTATAGCCGCCAGTATCGGAAATTTATTCGGAAGAATATGGGAATTCTCACCGGATTTCGATACGATCAACATGATGCAGATACTCTTGCTGGTTTCAGGCTTTATCTTTACTTTATGGGCAGGGTATCTTATCAGCAGGAGGGATACACAGGATGAAAACAAATTGCAGCGGGGAATGATAGCAGTCGGATTTACTGCGATTATTTATTTGCTCATTGGAGTCAAGATTTTAACATTACCTATTATATGAACCCGTTTTACGCTTTTCGTAAAGTATATGACAGGATAGATACAATCAAAACAAATAGGATAAATATTCAATACATGATCAAAAAATCACAAGAAAAAACATATATACTTATATTCAATTCAAAATAATAGGAAAGAACATATGAGAACTAAAAAATTAGTGTCTATAATTGTACTGGTATTAATTGTATTATTTGCATATTTCAGTTATAATACTGCGCTCAGTAATTTTACTTTAAGCGACAAGACCAGCAGTTATCTTGGCGGTATTAAATTTCACCGTGCAGCAGCCGGGCTTGAAGAAGGTTTCCAGATAGCACAGCAGGAAAATAAACCTGTCTTGATGTATTTCTGGGCAATATGGTGCCAGTATTGCGCAAGGTTCCAGACAGATACTCTTGGAAATGAACAGGTCAAGAAGATCCTTGAGGAAGACTATGTTCTTGTTTCAATGGACCTTGATATTGACAGGGAAGTAGCCCAGCAATATGGGGTGAGCTATCCTCCATATCTTGTTTTCATGGACCAGAAGGGCAACGTCTTAGAGAGAGTGCCGGGCGCTGTTGAAGCAAGTTATTTACTTCCGATTGTTACAAAAGTAAGAGATGACGTAAGGAGAAAATAACATGATACCATTCGGTGATATATTACTTTATGCAGGTCTTGTGATCAGCGTTATTGCACTTGTGGGATTGCTATTGAAAGACCTGAAAAATATTGAAATCTTAAACAGGCTTGTCACACCTGCAATAATAGCGGGGGCAGGGATTCTCACATTTTCATACCTTCTCCTTACGTATTATTTTGTGAACAGTAACTTTGCTTACGACTATGTCTGGCAATACTCAAGTGCCGATCTTCCCCTTGTTTATAAGATATCGGGCACATGGGCAGGCCAGCCCGGTACATATCTTCTCTGGACATGGGTAGTGTACCTGTCTGCAGCATGGTTGGCATGGACTACAAAGCATACAACCGCACTTGCAAGAAGAACACAGATGATTACTCTTCTTACCGGAATGTATTTGATCGTACTTACACTTGTACAGACACCATTTAAGCTTATAATCGAGCGGCCTGAGGTCATTGAATTGATTGCGAAAGGGACTTTGACGGCAGATTTTGTGCCTCTTGATGGCAATGGCCTCAACGGGCTTCTCGTTAATTTCTGGATGATCGTTCATCCACCCCTGATGTTCATCGGATACGCGACTATGACAATACCCTTCGCCGCAGCAATCATTTACCTTCTGACAAAAGCAGAAGGCTGGGAAGAACTTAGCAGGCAGTGGGCTCGTTTTACCTGGCTTTTCCTGGGTATGGGTATAGCGGTCGGGGGCGTCTGGGCATACCTTGTACTTGGCTGGGGTGGATTCTGGGCATGGGACCCTGTCGAGACGGCCTCATTTATCCCGTGGCTCACGCTGACGGGTTTCATGCACGCTGCAGCTCTCTACAGGAAGAATAAGACCACTTTTTCAATAGCTGCACCGATACTTTCTGTGGTTTCATTTATACTGGTACTATATGCTGCAATAGTGGTCAGGAGCGGGCTATTCAATTCAGTCCATGCTTTCGGTGAAACCTCTACAGGTACGCTGCTTATAGTATTCATCGTTATTGTTTCGTTAGTTTCCATAGTCCTGGTCATGCGCCGTTATTTTGAGGAATCGGATAAAGTGGAAGAGGACCGCGGCTTCTGGAACAAGACGAATATATTCTATGTCACCCTGTTATTGTTCGTGGTACTGGCGTTTATTTCATTCTGGGGTATCTCCTTCCCCGCATTCATACAGCTTACCCAGGGACTCAAAGTAGGTGTTGCCTCTGATACGAAGAATTTCTTCAATATATGGAGTTATCCTTTCACAATAATATTGCTGCTTGCCCTCGGGTTCTGCTTAAACTACAAGGAGAAAGAAAAGGAACAGCAGAAAAAAATACTGTTCATAGTGATTGGTTTGTCAATAATTACCATGTTCCTTCGAACAGAGAATTTCTATGTGCTTGACCATAACAGCCCATTCTGGGTAAGGGAGCCGCCTCTTTATAAAATGATAGGCAATATTTCTGTAATATCTATCTTCCCATCACTCATCTATGCCACATGGTCCACGATCCAGCGTCTTATGGATTATCTCCGGATCGAAAGCATAAGACCGAAGATAAAAGGTATAGGCATAGCAACAGTGCATTTTGGAGTAGTACTTATCCTGTTAGGCGCAATCATAAGCTCAAATTTCACCCAGAGCATAGAAGGTGCAAGTATACCGCTTGCTTCAAAAGGAAATATTGTGCCTATTGGCAATGACTATGGCATAAAATTAATTGATTTTTCAACAAGGAGTCTTGCCGAGACTACGAATGTCCCTGCAGAAGGAGTAAGGATATCAGAAATATTCGCAAGCCCTGAAAAATATGTCAGTGATAATGTCAAGATCAGCGGAAAAGTTGCAAAAGTAGTAAATGTCCAATCTCCGCCTCCTGTTACTTATACGAGTTATTTACAGATAAATGACGGGGCAGACAGCATCTGGGCCGCTACACAGGCAGAGGCACCGATGGATTTCCAGGAAGGAATGGAGCTTACAGTAGATGGCTTCCTGATGGCAAATTTCAGGAGTAACTCCACAGATACGACATACCCTCTCCTTTTATTCTCAAGACCGGATCAAATAAGGGAGGGGATTTCATCAGGAAAATATAACGTCCAGAGTGTCAGTCTTGAAGTCTACCAGAATGATAAGAAAATCGGAAGTGGAATCGCAGAATATCTTGAATCACAGAGCGGAAGCGGAACATTCCCACTTGTTGACAGCAGCATAACAGGAACTGATGTGTATGTGATATTCCAGGGTCTTGGCAGCGGATCTGTTCCCCTCTCTCTAAAAATAATACCTGCTGTGAATTTTGCCTGGGCTGGTATCATACTCTTTGCTATAGGGATAATCCTTATAATGGCAATGAGGTCAAAAGGATGAATGATGTTAAGCCCCAGTATATGAAGCCACAAATCTGCGTTCATCTGCGTTTAACTGGCTCCTAATTCCTCATGCCAGTAACCGGGCCCGGCATCCTTCCCCCCCGCATGATGAAATCATGCGAACTGAAAGCACTGATATCCATAACATATGTTTCACCGAGAAGCCCGCCGAAATTCACGTAATCCCCCTTGATCTTTCCCGGTACGGGAACGAGCCTTACTCCTGTCGTCTTACTATTTACGACCCCTATAGCAAGTTCATCAGCAATGATTGCTGAAATTGTCTCAGCAGGCGTATCACCGGGAATTGCTATCATATCAAGCCCTACAGAGCACACAGCAGTGAGCGCCTCAAGTTTCTCGATTGAAAGCGCCCCCAGCCTGACAGCTTCGTTCATGCAGGAATCTTCACTTACCGGAATAAAAGTGCCGCTTAAGCCTCCAACGTTTCCCGAAGCCATGGCGCCGCCTTTCTTCACAGCATCTATAAGGAGGGCCAGTGCAGCAGTGCTTCCCGGAGCCCCCATTTTCTCAACACCCATCATTTCCACTATTCCGGCGACAGAATCACCGACCTTTGTGGTTGAGGCCAGCGAGATATCCACAATCCCGAAAGGCACGGAAAGATTTCTGGAAAGCTCTCTTCCTATTAGCTCCCCTGCTCTTGTTATCTTGAATGTTGTGCGCTTTATGACCTCAGAAAGCTCGGTCAGGTTGCAGCTTCTGTTCTTTTCCACAACACTTCGAACCACTCCGGGCCCGCTAATCCCGATATTCAGTGAAAAATCAGGCTCGCCCACACCGTGGAAAGCCCCTGCCATGAAAGGATTATCCTCAGGTGCGTTTGCAAAAACCACGAATCTGGCGCATCCTATGCCGTTCCTGGTCTTGCTCGCTATTTCTTTTAATGTTTTGCCAAGCCTGATGACCGCGTCCATGTTCATACCAGAAACAGTTGAAGCAACATTCAGGAAAGCACATACCCTTTCAGTACTTGAGAGGACTTCCGGCAGTGACCCGATGAGCCGTTCATCAGCCCGGGTCATTCCTTTCTGGACAAGCGCCCCGTAACCGCCTATAAAATCAATACCCACATCCTTTGATGCTTTATCAAGGGTCTTTGCGATCTCAAGAGGTGCATCAGGTTCGGCGCAGGCTTCGATTATAAGTGAGACAGGGGTTACGGATATTCTTTTATTTGTTATTGGGATGCCGTATTTATCTTCGAGTTTCCGAGCTTCAAGGATAAGTCTTCGACCGTAACCGGATACTCTTGTATAAACATTTTCCTTGAAAATATCAAGGTCTGAATTGATGCAGTCCTTAAGGTTTATCCCCAGGGTCACAGTCCTTATGTCAAAATTATGATAGAGGGTCATTCGGACAGTTTCCATGACCTCTTCAAGTGAATATTCCATTAATCACACCCTGTGCATGGTCTTGAAGATGTTCTCATGCTGGACCTGGATCTTCAGTCCCATCTCATCTTCTATTACTGACAGTTCTTTTTTCAACTGGGTTATTGTAACAGGAGAATCTGTGGTATCTGCAAGCATGGTCATCACAAAATAGCCGCCCATAATTTTCTGGTTAAGGTCTTCTATATTGATATTATGGGCAAAAACAGCATTTGAAATTCTCGCGATTATTCCTTTCTGGTCTTTTCCTATCACGGTTATGAATACCTGTTCTTGAGCCATCGGAGCCTCTTCTGGGATATTTATGATTGATAAATCTAATATGTCTTTGCCATTATCGCTATATTCGCCGTTTCTTTCTTACATACAGGGCAAATCCCGGATCCTTTCCCAAGCCCGCCCTCCGGTATACCTAATATCCCGGCACCAACGGCTTCTTCCATGGCAAGTCCGCATTCGCGATCACCGCACCACGGTATCCTGGCAATGCCATTGGAAATTTTTTCCTTAACCTCTTCAATGGTAATGCAAGGGAAAACATGCCTTTCCAGGGACTCCTGTGCTTTCTTGAACAGGTTTTCATGGATAGCATCAAACCTTTTTTCAATTTCACTTTCAAGATCTACCAGCGGGACGTTTTCCTTGTTCCCGGTATCCCTTCTTACAACCGTAGCAGAATTGTTCTTAAGGTCGCGCGGGCCGATCTCCACTCTCAGGGGTACACCTTTCATCTCCCATTTGTAATATTTTGCCCCGGGGCGCTCGTCGGTTTCATCAAGAGTGACCCTTATATTTGTTGCCTTTAATTGCTCTGCGACATTGCGGCATGCATTTAATGTTTCATCGCTCTTCCCGAATAATATCGGTATGATAACGACCTGAATGGGCGCTATCTCAGGCGGGAATACCAGTCCTTTGTCATCCCCGTGTAAAGAGATTAACGCCGCGATACTTCGTTCGGAAATACCGTAGCATGTCTGGTGCGCAAATACCTGGTCACCATTTATATCCTCATATTTAATATCAAAGGTCTTTGCGAAATTGCTTCCCAGGTGATGCGCCGTACCTATCTGCAGGGTCTTGTTATCGGGCATAAGGGTATCCACCGCCATCGTGTAATCAGCCCCGGGGAATTTATCCCAGTCCGGTCTTTTTGATACAATAGTGGGGATGGCAAGCCTCCTGTAGAATTCCTGGTATATCCTTGTGGCTTCCTTTACCTGTTCTGCGGCTTCATCCCATGTTGCATGAACAGTATGCGCTTCTTTAAAGGATGTGATCTCACGAAGGCGTATCAGGGGACGTGTATGCTTTGTTTCGTACCTGAATGTATTCACTATCTGGTATATCCTGATAGGCAGGTCGGCATGGGAACGGACCCATACCTGGTACATCGGATAGATTGCGGTCTCGCTTGTCGGACGCAGGGCAAGTTTCACATCAAGTTCATTTTTTCCCCCGTGGGTGACCCAATAAACTTCATTTTCAAAACCTTTTATATGTTCTGCTTCCTTCATGAACTCATTTTCCGGGATAAGGAGGGGAAAAAGAGCTTCGTTATGGTCTTTATCAAGCAGTTCACGTATTATTGAATAAGTTCTTTTCCGCACGTCAAAACCGAATGGGAACCAGACATAAAGCCCTTTGACAGGGTAGCGCACATCCATTATTTCCGCCATTAAAAGAAGTTCATTGTACCATTCACTGAAATTTGATTTTGTTGGAAGCACAGGTTTTTTTTCCTGCGCTACTTTTTCTTTTTTGTCTGTCATGGATGTCACCGGTACGGTTATTTTCGAGCTTCACTATAGTTAAGGGTGTTAGTATAATTTATGGGCAATAAGTTTAGCGGATTGCCAGGCTATGAAATTTGCAATAGAATTACTGGTATTATTGCCGAATATGTTACACTACCAATAGTAAGATATGCAGCAATAGCGATAGACAGAATAATAGCTATTATTATCGGTAGAATCAAAACCAGGATGGCTTTTCCAGTTGTGATTTCATGGAGCTGGCGTATCCCGATAATCTCTATAACCAGTGACCATATCGTAGCTATAAAGCCTATAATCGGTATCCAGCCGAGTAACAGAGACGGGGTAGACCCGTACATGATAGCTTTTATCGTCTGTGCAATCCCACGTCTGCCGCCCACGATGTACACGAAGATGTGAGTTATCGCCCCGCCTATGAAAGCGCCTGCAATTGCAATTATCAGGAAAATAACGAAGAATACTATTGCAGCGCCTATCCCGGCACCTGCACCCATCATCATTCCCATGTTCCCCAGGCCCGTCATAGTGCCAACAAGGCTACCTGCGAATGCTAATAACAGTGCAAAAAGCACAGAATATACCACTGCAATAACTGCATAGTATTTTGCTGCTTCTCCAAGAGGCTCTTCCTTCAAAGCGTCGAATGTCTTCGATGGTTCGAGCAAAAATCCTTTTACTTTTCCAATGAAATCCATTTTTTACCACCATCATTTAAAGAATGACTCTATAATAAATAGTTTGGCATTCGATGACTGAAGGCGCTTTGAATTGTATACCTCCTTGACGACTCCAGGACTTACAGGAATTTTTATGGCTCAGGGCCATGAATTCTTATATATTTTGATGAAAAGAACTTTTTCAGAATATAGAGGTTACCTTCATCCATGCAATTTATAATGTCGGGTATGTTTCCAACTTTGATAAAAAAGATAAAGCCATCAATTACCTCTTTCAAACTACATTTTTTTAGAGGTTTCTGATAATAACGTGCTATAATGTGCTCTCCCGGCTTCTGATTAATACATTTCTCCACCTGCATATAACCAGTATTGATCTTCTGGGCATAGTTCAGGATCATGTTTTGAGCTATTTTCAAGACATTCCAGAGCAGCTTCCAGGACTTTTTGTTGAGTCAAAAATTTTTCCGATTGCTTTTTCAATATACTTTAAACTTCTATACGAGTATACCGGCAAGTAACTAAACATTTCAACATAATTTTTTATTTTTTATTTTTTTCTTATTGTTACTTCATCAGTCTCATGTGTACAACTTTATAACTTTTGTTAGTTTCAATTACCGAAAAGATCATAAGAATTATTCATACACTGTTTTTGAGTTTTTTAAGGATTTTTTGTTTCTTCTGATTTATCAGAAGAAATTAAATATTCGGAATACAATTTACTGTTTATGGTGACAAAATGGTAGATAAAGATGAAAACAAGTCTTATTGCAAAGTTGAATCCGTAATAACTATAGATAACAGAGGACAGACTGTGCTTCCCAAAGAGATCAGGGATAAAATGAAAATTCATGCTGGCGATAAGATGGCTGTTATAAGCTGTGAAAAGGATGGCGAAGTATTCTGTCTCTCTTTGATGAAGGTTGAGAAGCTAGCAGAGTTTGCAAAAGGTATGCTTGGACCGGTGATGAAAAATATAATGGAGTAATAAACAGGTATTAATGTGACAAGATCAAGTTAATATAACTTGAAGTTCATTGGATTATCACGAGGAACCAAAAAAGAAATATGGGAGTGTAACCTTCTTTGCTGAAACTATCCATAGTTATTGCGAATACAACATATCCCATTGAAAACAGGGTCTCAAGCACGATGTAAAACGCCCTTTCATCCGTATTTTATTCTTCAAGTTCCTTTCTTGTTTCAACATTGGCTACGGATAACTCAGGTGGATCCCCGGGGACGAACATTATCAAAACCGCTCCCAGGAGGGAGGGAAACGATGTCCAGAGAATGCCAGCCTGCCAGCCGCTGGAGGCCGCTATAAACACCAATGGCAAAACCACTTGAGAAGTCCGACGCCAGGAAAGCAAAAGCTGTAGAGCATGCTGCCACACCAAGCGTTCCGGCAAGAACAACCCGGCGGGCCCCTATGCGGTCTGCGAGCCAGCCTGTAATTATCACCATAAGAACATATCCGGCCTGGAAAGCTCCAAGTATATTTCCCACCTGAAAGCCTGTCAGCCCGAGGTCTCGTTCCATAACAGGAAGAACAGCTGAGAAATTATACTTTATGGTCTTGCTATCATTGTTGCAATAAATTATTTAAAGGAAATACAATATCACAGGCAGCATTATAACCCCCATTGCATTTATTTTTCTTATTTTTGCATATGAAGCTATCATTCCAACAGGCGTGGATATCAAGAATATGATGAACCCGAACCAGCCTGTGAATAAAAAAACAAGGATAGAAAGCCCTGCCAATACGGCAGCACACAATCCGGCATAATTGATCCTTGAAAGGAATCCCGATATTCTCTCACCAAGATAGATCGTAGTAAAATAGGAAATTGCAGAAACAGAGATTATGACGATCAGCAGGAGAATTATGATCGAGTAATCCCATTCACTGACATTTACCAGTTGATCTACAGCTACCATTGCACCGCTCCTTGCTTTTCCGATAATGAACAGGGCTATCAGGCTAAAAATTGCATTGGCGGTATTTGCGCTGCTTATTGACACCATGAATTCTTTTGATGACATGCTATCCTTTTCTTCGCGAACAAATAGCCTTGCAAGAAGCGTGCCGACTGCCGAGGATACTCCGGGAAGCCATGCTACAAAAGAACCTGCTGCAGTCCCTGTCACCATTCCCCGGATAATTCTCTTTCCAGGAAGTACGAACATACAGTTCTTTTGCTGGGGAGGCAGTTCGGATTTTGTCATCAGGCTGATCACAAGCATGGAAGCGCCGAACAATCCAGAAAGAAGAGGCAAGAGAATTGAAGGTTCACCGAATATGACAAGGGGCTGCATCAGCACAGTGTTATCAAATGCAAATATGCCAAGGAAACCGGAAAGAAAAAAGACAAGAATAGCATAGAACTTGAATTTAAGATGTACAAGCGATCCCTGGCCCTTGACATATTCCCCATTTTCTGTGGCGATCATCAAAATGACTATTAAAACCAGGATCCATCCGATATATGGATTTATAATCCCATATATGTTCAGGAAGAAAAAACCCATAGGGATCAACATAATCAACGATACAATGACAGCCCCGGCGCTTCCGATAGCAGAAAGGCGTATTGCCTCGGGGCCTCTTCCCTCCATGAGGAGCGCATGACCCGGGAGCACGGCAAGGGCGGTATCGGCTTCAGGTGCGCCCAGAAAAATCGAGGGAATTATGTCAAGAAAGGTATGTGCGATCGAATTTGAAAGTATTATCACAGCGATATAGAAGGGTGCAAAGCCCATGCCTGAAAGAAATGGCGATATCGCAACAAGTATTAAGGCAAAATTATTTACATGTATTCCCGGAGTAAGACCTGAAATGATGCCGAGCACGAAGCCCAACATAATTGAAATTATCAGGATAGTAAGGGAGATTTCCATGGGTTTCTCCAGAAAGCATCTTATAGACAAAAGGATTATGTTTTCAAATGTGATGTTAGCTTTGTGAAAATCGCTGTTACAAAACTTGAAGAAAAATCCGAAGGTGTTCATGAGCTGTTCAGGCGCTATGGCCATGAAGCAGTTATAGTATCAACGATGCGGGCTTCTGACCCGTCTGATCCCCTGCTACTTCTAAGGTTATGCGGTATTGTATCGGAAGAAAAGATCGATATTCTTATTTTCACAAGCTCACTTGGAGCACAGAAGCTTTTGGAAAAGACAAAGCCGGGAGAAAATGTAAGAATCGTAAGCGTGGGGCCCAAAACAGCAAAGAAAGTAGAAGAATACGGGTTAAAAAGCGAAGTTATTGAGAAATTCTCATCTGAGAATTTTGCGGATTATCTGGGCGATATTTCAGGAAAAACGATCGGCATCGCCCGCGCTGAAGTTGCGAACCCCGAACTGGTCGGATCATTGGAATCTAAAGGCGCTGTTGTTATCGAAGCCCCAGCATATAGGTTAGAGCCAGCAGGGAACAGTGTTATTAAAGTATTGGAAGGTGTGGATGCAGTGATCTTTACAAGCGCGAAATCTTTTGAGTTTTCAGGATTCGGACATGAAGATGCGAAAAAAGTCAAATCAATAGCCATCGGGGAAAAAACTGCTGAGGCAATGAGGAAATATGGGATACATCCGGATTATGTGGGAAATGGGACTCTGGAGGATTGCCTGTCTTCCATTATTTCAACTTCACCCTGAACGAATCGATAAATATCATAATAATATGATAGAGTACATAATAACACTTGTCAGGATAGATTTTTATAAAATGATAACATATTTATCGATGTTAGAAATTGGGTTAGGAATTGATAATATTATATTAACAATGTATTATCAGTGAATAAACTGATTTCATATGGGGCGTTATAATAAATCTTGCGCCTGAGTAGTATAAATTGGAGGCATTATGAGCGAAATATCAGATATGTTCAAAAAAATGGGATTGTTCGGGATAGGTGTAATCTCCCTTACGCAGGAAAAAATCGAGGAGTTTTCACAGGAAATGATAAAAAAAGGGGAAATTAGCAAGGAGGAAGGAAGAAGATTCGTAAAGGAAGTTCTCTCCGAGCAAGAAAAACAAATGAAAGAGCTTCAAAATACAATCGATGGAAAGGTAAAGGAAGCACTTGAAAAAAGCGGTGTAGCGATGAAAAACGATCTCGCATCTCTTGAGAAGAAAATAGAGAATCTTGAAAAGACGATTCAGAAAAAGGTATAACACAATAAGAGAAAATAAATTATTCCAGGAATCAGACCGTGAGCCTGCTTGATAGACAATACGTTTATGTGAGACGATACCACCAGATCGTCGACATATTGGTTAAGCACGGTTTCGGATACTTTGTTGACAGGTTTGGGCTTCGCAGTTTCAGATCGTTCCGCGAGAAGCTGTTCGGGCCCAAACCTCTCAGCGAAGAAATGCTCATATTTTCGGAAGCAAAAAGGCTTCGCCTTGCACTGGAGGAACTTGGCCCAACATTTATAAAATTCGGACAGATATTAAGCACAAGGCATGACCTTATTCCCGAAGTATATATAAAGGAACTCGAAAAGCTGCAGGACCGCGTTGTACCGTTTGATTATTCAGACGCTAAAGAAGTGATAGAGAAGGAATTAGGGAAAAAAATAGAAGATATTTTCCATACATTTAATCAGGAACAAATCGCTTCGGCTTCAATAGGACAGGTCTATCGCGCCACATTATCAGAAGATGAAGAAGTGGCAGTTAAAGTTATGAGGCCGAGGATTGAGGATATTATCGAGGTAGACCTTGCAATTATGATGAATATGGCAAGATTTGCGGAAAAGCATATAAAAGAAAGTAAATTTTTTAATCCTGTAGGTTTTGTGGATGAATTTTCCCGGATCATAAGATATGAAGTAGATTATCTCCATGAAGCTCAAAATGCGGACAGGTTTTACTCGAATTTTCAAGGAAGCCCGACTGTCAAAATCCCGAGAATGTACTGGGAATATACAACAAAACACGTTATTTGCCAGGAGTTTTCCGAAGGTATAAGGATAACAGATATCAAACAGCTTGAAGCTGCGGGCCTGGATAAGAAAAAAATATCAACCGACCTTGCAAATGCATATTTAAAAATGGTCTTCGAGGATAATTTTTTTCATGCAGACCCGCATCCTGGTAATATTCTTGTTTCGCGAGAGGGGAAAATTATTTTTCTGGATTTCGGGATGGCAGGATATATTGATCCTTTGCTTCGCGATAATCTTGCAAATCTTATGATAGCCATACAATTGGACGACATAGATATTCTCGTAGAGGCCCTTTCAGAGTTGGGACTTATCACTGATGTGGGAATCGAGGAGCGGGCACTCAATTCAAAACTTGAAGAACTTTTGAACAAGTATTACAGCCTCTCTAGCAAATTCATAAATCCTGCTGCGTTCCTGAAGGATATCATCGATATTTTTGCAAGATCAAGAGGTAGAATTCCTACGAATTTGATGCTTTTATCAAAAACACTTATGATTCGGGATGAGATATCCCGGAGGCTTGATCCTGAGCATAATTTTGGAGAAATGACAAGACCTTATGTCCAAAAAATGTACGAAGACAGAAAAAAAGTCTCACACATAATAAGAAGTGCTGAAAGAACAGCAATGGATTTTGGAAAATTGATGAAAAATTTTCCAAGAAGGGTGAACCATATACTTACAAAAGCAGAAAAAGGGACATTGAAGCTTGAACTTGAAACCCTGGGGCTTGAAGGTCTTATCCAGGAGATGGATGTTACGAGCAACAGGCTATCTTTTAGCATGATAATTGCTGCGCTGATTATTGGTTCTTCACTTATTATACAGACAAGAATGTCACCGAGCCTGTTTGGTGTGCCTCTTCTGGGTATTGTCGGATTTCTTATTGCCGGATTTCTTGGGATAGGACTTTTGATCTCGATCATCCGGTCGGGGAAGTGGTGATTTATCATTCAAAACTCCAAAGATTTTGAAATATATGATGAATCTAAAAAGAATACAATGTTAAAATATATATAACTTAAGAATTATTTGAATGAAAATTAAGGAACCGCAGATGAACGCAGATAAACGCAGATTAGTTAACCCGAACAATAAATCTTTTGAGATTTTTTCAAGATTGTATGAAAAAGTGCAACAACAGCGACTTAGAACACGGATGACACGGATTGTGCGGATTTACACGGATCTGTGCGTATCCGCGTCATCCGCGCAATCCGTGTTCCATTACAATACATTTGCGTTCATCTGCGTTCATCTGCGGTTAATTTTCGGATATTGTTTCAGGGGAACATGATTAAAAAAAGACCCGTCTTACTGATGATCCTCGATGGTTTTGGCCTTCGCGAAAAAAAAGAAGGAAATGCCATTGCATCGGCAAACACATCTAACCTTGACAGACTTTTCTCAACATATCCGCATTCAATCCTTGAAGCATCAGGCATGTCTGTCGGGCTTCCCGAGGGCCAGATGGGAAATTCCGAGGTGGGGCATCTCAATATAGGGGCGGGAAAGATTGTTTACCAGGATTTGACGCGAATTATAAAATCAATCAAGGATGGTGATTTTTTCAAGAATCCGGTGCTTCTTGATGCCATTGAAAAAGTTAAAACAAGAAACTCATCGCTGCATCTTATGGGATTACTTTCGGACGGGGGTGTGCATAGTCATAATAGTCACCTTTATGCTCTGCTTGAACTTGCAAAAAAACACAACATAAGGAATGTCTTTGTCCATGCCTTCCTTGACGGCAGGGATGTACCCCCAAAGAGCGCCCTTACCTATATTGCAGACGCGGAAAAAAAAATGAAAGGATCGGTAGGGGAATTTGCCACTGTTTCGGGCAGGTATTTCGCCATGGACAGGGACAAAAGATGGGAAAGGGTAAAAAAAGCATACGATGCCATGACATTCGGCAAAGGTGAGACTGCACGATCGGCACGCCTGGCGGTTGAGAAATCCTATGAGTGCGGAAAAACCGATGAGTTTGTTACCCCGACAGTTATCTCAAGGGATGATGAACACAACTCTGTAATTGCGGATAATGATTCTGTGATTTTCTTTAATTTTCGCTCAGACCGAGCCCGTGAGATAACCCGCGCTTTTATTGATAATAATTTCAACGGCTTTGAGCGAAAAATTTTTCCACGCACGCATTTTGTGTGTATGACCCGGTATGATGAGACCTTTAAAGTTCCGGTTGTATTTCCTCCGGAAAATCTTAAAAATATTCTGGCAGACGTCATATCCTTTCATCATCTTAAACAGCTGCGGATAGCAGAAACAGAGAAATATGCCCATGTTACTTTCTTCTTTAACGGCGGACGTGAAACACCGGTTGACGGTGAAGAAAGGATATTGGTTCCATCTCCGAAAGTAGCCACTTATGACCTTGCACCTGAAATGAGCGCTTATCCTGTTACGGAAGAAGTTGTTAAAGCAATATCATCAGGCAAATTTGATATAATTATCCTGAATTATGCAAATCTTGACATGGTCGGACACACCGGTATTTTTGATGCGGCTGTGAAAGCCGCAGAGGCGGTCGATAAATGCATCGGCAGGATATCCGAAGCAGTGACCACAGCAGATGGTCTATTGATATTGACCGCAGACCATGGCAATGCCGAGCAGATGCTTGATGAAACAGGCGGGGCACATACTGCACATACCTGCAATCCTGTGCCATTTCTTTTCTGCGATATTAAAGCAAGATTGAGGAACGGGATACTTGCGGATATAGCCCCGACCCTTCTTGAAGTCCTGGCAATTGAAAAACCCAAAGAAATGACCGGGAAGTCCCTGATATCATATATATAAATCTATATATACCTTTTAAACATATGATTTGAATATGGATGATACCGGCGATTTGACCATTTTCAATGGCAAACTTACCATTCTTGTCGCTTTCGGGTATGGGGGTGAACTGGACAAGACGCAGTTAAAGAAATTCATAGGTACGGAAGTAATTGCTGAAAGATGGAACAAACCAATAGAAGTTGAACAGTCCGAAGGTGTCACCGTAATTGTTGCGGGAAGTGAGAAAATAACCTGCAGCACAAATATCTTCACAGATGTTTTCATTGCAGGCGTTTCGATACTCAGGACTGAGATAGAGATTCGGGACAAAATGCTTTTCAATGATATCCTGGTAGCCCTTCATTCAAATACTATTATTGTCGAAGGGCTGGATTTTCAGTTATTTGCCAGTAAGAGAATCAATGAGATTCGTGAAAAGTTAAATCCGGGGAAGACGATTTCATATTTTCCTAATTTGAAAAAATATACACTTCTCAGGATCAGGAAATTCACACCCCAACTTAACCAGGAAGAGCTAAGAGAACATTATGGAGAGATAATAACCCGATTCCTATCGGGTGAAACATCTATCAGACCACTTCACAGCAAGGAAATAACCGAGAAACTTGCAAATGACCTATCATACTATGATGAAGACCTGTTCCTTGCTTCAACTGAAGGTGGGTTGATTTTAGGATGCGAGGATTACATCAAGGAATTGCGTGAATTGCTGGAGCTTGCCATGTCACTTTTGCTCTTATTCCAGATTTATGACCGGAAAATTGATGCTGAGATCAGTAATGCATTCGATGCAATTAAAAAACTGAGCAGTTCCAGGTATTATTTCCTTACGCAGGTGCCCAGAAAACTTGAAAAATCACTTCTTAAGGTGAGCGAGATCGGCCTTGTGATCCTTGATGATATAGAAGATATGATGAATCCCCATAAAGTGACACAGGACTGGTACTACCAGGCAGCTTATCAAAAGATGCTAAAGACTCTCAGGGTATGGGACTTTGAAACAGTTGTGCAGCATAAGATCGATTCGCTGCAAGATCTCTATATAACTGCAAGGGAGCTTTCTTCCGAACAATTAACAATATTGCTAGAGGCCGCAATCGTCATCCTGATTCTCTGGGAAGTTATCAAACCTGCTATGGCTTAGATCGAAGGTTCATTCTTCACTTACAGGTTCCAGCATTTCCTTGTTATATTTCTCAAGGTAAAATACTTCTTTAATTTCTGTGTTATCGATCAATTCACGCGCTATCTGCCTTTTGGACATGAGCCATCTCTGATTATATGTCAATTCAGGTGTAATCTCAACTGTTACCGTACTGTCGTTTATCTGAACAGGCAGATCTTTCCCGAGATACAACCCGATCAGGCCTTTGACCTTGCCTTCAGTATCTTCAATTTTCTCTTTTATTTCATAGTCATATGTTACGGTCTGCCCTGCGAGGAACCTGTTAAAATCCACCTGTGCCATCCTGCCAATTACTCTTATTACAACCCCCGGTCGGCCATCCACCTCTACAGGCATTCCAACCTGGACTCTTTTGGTGAATTTTGTGGTCGGTACGCTTTCTATAAGTTCAGGATTTCTTGGGCCGAAGGCTTTTTCAGGAGGGATGTTAACACTTGCGCTGTATCCGACTTCTTTTCCGACAAAATCTTCATCCAATCCTTCAACTGTGTGCTTTGCACCTACTATAACAACATCTCCCCCGTATTTTCCTTTTTCATTATAGATGTTATTTGATTTTGCCACCTCTTCATCCGTGGTGTCAAAAACTAGGCCTTCATCTGTTTTTCCGGTATATGAAACTCTTATAAAATCGCCTTTTTCAATAGTCATAATCAAACATGTCCTTTTTTCGCTCTTCATGTATCGATGGTATAAAATACTTACTTACTTTTTGCATAATCCAGTATATATTCGGACAATCTTTTCTTGATCCTCATATATTCTACATCCGATAGATCAGTTGATTCGAGGGCCGAATCCCTGAGGAAACAGGGTTTTGTGATCTTGCAGCACCATGTCATGCTGCCAAAACATGTGCCTTCCCCATATTCAATGGGTGTTTTTCTTGCAAAATCAGTCTTTATCTTCATGAATTCTTCTGCGCTGATTCCTGCCTGTTTGAGCGCGCCGTGCAGAGCACAGGGTTTTACCGGAAGACAGCAAAAAGCAAGCGCCCTCAGGTCCCCGCCTCCGCAAATATGCTTGGGGGCATTATACCAGCCGGTCATGGCCTGGAAAGAGGATACTTCAAAAACAAGCTGATCTATGATCCTGGGATTTGTACGGACTGCCCGCGCAACAGAAACCATGTCTGCGCCACGGGAGAACATTTCCTTGGCACTTTCAAAATCCACTATGGAATTATTGCCTATTATAAATAGATCTGTTGAGTTCCTGATCCGTTTGATAACTCCTATATCCACACCCTGCGGATGCATGGCATCAATATGGATAATATCAACACCTGCTTTTTCGAGGGTTTTTGCAAGTTCAACATCGTTTACAACATTTGCCCTTGTTTTAACAGAAACCACGACGCCTGTTTTTTTTAGTTCGGTAACGTATTCGCAAAGGTGCGGTATTTCTTTTAATAAAGCTTCTCCTGCCCCGGTTCCAACCATTTCAGGCTGTCTGCAATGTGCATTTATTTCAAGGATTGCACCGAATTCTTTTGCAAGATTTGCTGCTTCCATAAATGGCTCTATGGACGCCGCCCGCACATTGACTGCAATTGTTGTGTATCCTTTTGTGGCTTCAAGTTCTGACTTCAGGAATTCCAGGGGTTTATCGGATATGAATTCAGTCCTTCCCCGTTCTATCTCTTTCCGGGCAGCTTCATTTGTGGATTTATCCAGGTTATAGCCGCCAAGAATGATCATTCCGGCATTCTTGAACCCGGATGCGAAGATGCTATCTGTTATACCTGCCATTGAAGCAACTGCTATTGGATTCTTAGGTGTTGCATAACCTATTTTGATGTCAAATATTTTTTCTGTCATGATTTATCCTAATTAATTGTTTGCCTTCAGTTGTCGGAATCATTAAAGAATTTTACGATTAGAATAATTTCATAAGCTTTTTATAGCAATAATCCTTTTTAAAGCTGTAAACAGAAGGTCCAATGATGGTCACAAATGAAATTTTTGATAATTATTTACCCGTTGTAATTCTTACGATTGTAGGTGTTGTATTCGTGGCGATCTCACTATTCATGTCAAGGATGGTAAGGCCAAGTAATAAGACAAAAGTAAAACTATCCACGTATGAATGCACCGAGACGCCTGTAGGCGACGCAAGGGTACGTTTTAACGTACAATATTACATGTTTGTTATAGTCTTCCTGATATTTGATGTTGAGGTTCTTTTCCTGTATCCCTGGGCTGTGCAATTCAAAAATCTCGGCCCGCTTGGATTTTTTGAGATGATAATTTTTATTGAAGTACTTATAATAGGTCTGGCTTATGCCTGGAGAAAGGAGGCTTTAGAGTGGATCCGTTAACAATCGATACTACAAAAATAAAAATAAAAAAAAATAAGCCTGTGACTGCAATTGATAAATTGAATGATACCGGTCTTATAAGCACGGTCCTTGCAGCCAGGGAAAGGGAAGGATTAATACTGTTTTCAGCAATTGACCAGTTTTTTAACTGGGCGCGTCTGAGTTCCCTGTGGCCTGTCACATCGGGTCTGGCCTGCTGCGCTATCGAAATGATGGCCACAGCCATGGCGCATCATGATATCGCGCGCTTCGGTATGGAGATATTCAGGGCAAGCCCCAGGCAGGCTGATCTTATGTTCGTTGCCGGAACCGTCACCAAACGCATGGCTCCCAGAGTAAAAAAGCTCTATGAAATGATGCCTGACCCCAAATGGGTCATCTCCGTGGGCAGTTGTGCAAACACAGGAGGGCCCTACCATGAATCGTATTCTGTTTTAAGAGGCGTGGACCTGATCATACCAGTGGACGTTTATATTCCGGGATGTCCTCCCAGGCCGGAAGCATGGTTATACGGGATCATCCAGTTGAGGGAAAAAATCAAGAACCAGGGATATGGAGCAAAATGGGGGCTGAATAAATGAACCCGGCTGAAGAAATAAAGCAATTATTTCCGGACTCCGTATTAAGCACAGGGTTGCAAATGAATAAACCTCTTGCGATTATTAAGAAAGAAGAACTGTTAAAGGTAGCACAGAAAGCCAAAGAAATGGGGTTTGATCATCTTTCGGTGATCACAGGCATCGATTATGGCAGCAGGTTCGAGGTTGTTTACAATTTCTTTTCTTATATTAAGAAACAGAACCTTGTACTCAAGGTCGTTCTTGGACATGAGAACCCCGAAGTTGATTCGCTTGAGTCTCTCTGGAAAGGGGCAGATTGGCTTGAGCGGGAGACATATGACCTTGTCGGGATTAAGTTCTCAGGCCATCCGAATCTTAAAAGGATACTGCTGCCCGAAGGCTGGATCGGCCATCCTCTGCGAAAGGATTATGATATGAGCATTGATCAGTTCGTTACTATTGGAGAAGATGGAGAAGATGTTGTGAGTACCGATGGGTCAAACCTGTTGAGGAAATAAAATGAAAACAGATGAGCTTATAATTAACATGGGTCCTGTTCATCCCAGTACACACGGCGTATTGAGGTTCAAGTTAACCATGGACGGCGAAATAATCAAAAAATGCGAAGTCGTCATGGGATACCTCCATCGTGGAACAGAAAAGCTGGGAGAGATGAAGACATATTTACAGTTCGTTCCTTATACTGACAGGCTCGATTATATCTCAGCCTTTCCCAATAATTATGCATATGTCAAGGCCGTGGAGGAGATTGCAGGCATAGAGGTTCCTTTGAGGGCAGAGTACATCCGTGTTCTTACGCTTGAATTGAACAGGATAGTGAACCATCTTGTAATGCTGGGCTCTCTTCTTCTTGACCTTGGTGCGTCTACTATGATAATGTACGGGTTCAGAGAAAGAGAAAACGCCCTGCAGTTATTCGAGATGTTATGCGGCGCCAGGATGACTTTTAATTATATCAGGCCTGGAGGAGTAAGGGAAGACATGCCTGAGGGTTTTATCCCAAAGCTTAACGAGTTCATAAAGGATATGGAAAAGCGCATTGATGATTATGAACAGCTAATCAGCGGGAATGAGATTTTCCTGGGAAGAATGAAAGGTATAGGGGTAATGAGCGCGCAGGATGCTATTAATTATGGTATGACAGGTCCGTCACTTCGCGGTCATGGTGTAAATTACGATATAAGGAAAATCGAACCGTATTCCGTGTATCCGGACATTGACTTCAAGGCATGCATGCATGATGGATGCGATAGCTTTGCCAGATACATGGTAAGAATAGATGAGATGAGAGAAAGCCTGCATATCCTAAGACAGGTGGTTGATGCAATGCCTGAGGGAAAAGCAATAACCTATGCAAAGTACGGGATAGCCCCCATAACAGGCGCTCCAACCGCAGCTTCTACGTATTTCCCCAGGATATTTGCTCCCCCGCCGGGTGAGGTTTATAGCAGGATCGAGGCGCCAAAGGGTGAATTAGGATTTTATATTGTAAGTGACGGGACCATAAAACCATACAGGATCAAGATACGTTCACCATCTTTCTGCAATCTTACAGCTATACCTAAAATGGTGGAAGGACTTATGATCCCTGACCTGATAGCAGCTTTTGGGACCATCGATGTTGTTCTTGGCGATGTGGACCGGTGATATGATGTTTGCAAATGCTTACGAACTTATTGTATATATCTTGAATTTTATCGGGATTTACCAGCCTATAAATAACATGTTTAAAACGCTGGGAATCGAATATATGTTGAGGGTCATTATAGTATTTGTAGAGATAGCGATCCTATTGGTTTTCGCGCTCCTTACTATTATGTTCCTTACATGGATGGAACGTAAAGTTGTAGCCATGGTTCAGGCAAGATATGGTCCCATGGTCACAGGACCGCGCGGATTACTCCAGCCGGTCATGGATGGTGTCAAACTTATCGGTAAAGAAGATATTATTCCTGAGAAGGCTGACAGATGGGTTTTTACACTTGCCCCATTTATTGTATTTATACCGGCACTTCTTGTATTTATTCCCCTTCCGTTCGGGGAATCATTGATAATATCAGATATGAGAGCAGGTCTTCTTTACATAATTGCCATATCTGCCGTTTCACCGATAGCAATTTTACTTGCAGGCTGGGCTTCCAATAATAAATATTCCTTAATGGGAGCGATCAGAGCCGTAGCCCAGGATATAAGTTATACAATACCACTTGCTCTTTCTGCGATTGCTATTGTTTTGTTCACCGGTTCCCTGAGTACGGTTGATATTGTAACTGCGCAAAACGGGACATGGTTTGGCTTCATTCCAAAATGGTTCATATTCCTGCAGCCACTTGGTTTCATCTTATTCCTTATTGCATCGATCGCTGAGATGGGGCGCATTCCATTTGACTTCCAGGAATCGGAACAAGAGCTTGTGGCAGGTTTCTTTACTGAATACAGCGGTATGAAATTTGCAATGTTTTTCCTTGCTGAATATGCACATTTATTTGCAGTCTCTGCAATTGTTGTCACACTGTTCCTGGGAGGATGGTCATTCCCTATTCTCCCATACCTTCCGGCAGTGCTGGTTCCACTGGTGTCGTTCGTGGTCTTCCTTGTTAAAACCTATGCGGTAATATTCTTTGCAATGTGGCTGAGGGATACCGTACCCAGAGTAAGGATAGATCAGCTCCTCAACCTGGGATGGAAAATCATGATACCTCTTGCTTTACTTAACTTACTAGTCACCGGTTTCCTTTTGACCGCCGGGGTGTTCTAATGGCCTGGATAAGCAAAAACTGGTCTATGGGCGGAATAATTAAAGGTCTGATAGTTACCATGAAGCATATATTACGCATTGGTGACAGGCCTACCGTTACAGTCCAGTACCCGTATCAGAAGATGAAAGTGTCACCCAGATACAGGGGGCTTCATGCAGTTGATGAAGATGCCTGCATTGGATGCGGGATTTGTGAAGTAAATTGCCCCAACCAGACAATAACGATTGTAAAATATAAAACCAGATGGTTTCCGCAGGTCAATACGGGTATGTGCATGTTCTGCGGCATTTGTGTGGATGTATGCCCCACGAATGCCATGAAAATGACCGGAAATTATGAGTTTGCGGATTACACGCGTAAGAGTCTTGTTTACGGTCCTGACAGGTTATTATTCAGAAAAGAGGTGAATAAGTGATGGACATAGTATTCGTGGTTATTTCAGTTATAACTATTATCTCAACATTAATGGTTGTCAGGTCAACTAAATTGGTTCACAGTGCGATTTATCTGGCTGGAACGTTGATTAGTACGGCAGGTCTTTTCATACTTCTTAAAGCGGAATTTATTGCACTGGTACAGATTCTTGTCTATGTCGGAGCTGTCATAACTCTCATACTATTCACTATTATGTTGACCAGGAAAGGAGAGGAAGAATAAAATGATTAATAAGATCTTTAATTTATTGATTACGGTACTGCTGCTGGCTGTATTGTTCCTGGCTATTGATAACAGTTATACGGACCTGACAAAAAAAGAAGAAATAACTGCAATAACCATTGAGAATATCGCAGGAGGACCTAGTATCAGAGGTGGGATTTTCAGCGATTATATCTTTTCCTTTGAATTGCTTTCGCTGTTGTTACTGGCAGCATTGATCGGTGCCCTGTATATCGCAAAAAAGGAGGTATAAAATGTCGCTGTATTCATATCTTTTAATTTCGATAATAATCTTCACCATAGGTGTATATGGCATAATTACACAAAGAAGCGGAATAAAAATTCTCATGTGTATCGAACTGCTTTTAAATTCTGCAAATCTTAACCTGGTAGCGTTCTCAAGTTACAACGGCAATGCCACAGGCCAGGTATTTGCCATATTTTCGATAGCTATCGCAGCAGCAGAAGCTGCTATAGGGTTTGCAATACTTGTTGCCCTGTTCAGGCTGAAGGATACTATCAATCTTGATAATATCAATATCTTGAGGTGGTAATATGTTTAGCGAATATGCAGCATTGATCGTATTACTGCCTGTAATAGCTTTTGTATTAACGCTTTTCCTGGGTAAAAAACTCTACTCAGGCGGAGCACTGCTCCCAATAGCGGCGATAGCAGGCTCGTTCATTACCTCTGTAGGAGTATTCCTGGAGATATATCCGGATGGAATGGTCCAGCAGTCACTGCCATGGTTTGCGGGAATGAACGTTGGGATCTTAATTGATCCCCTGGCTGTAGTTATGCTGATGATGGTTACGTTCGTCAGCCTTCTCATTCATATATATGCGGTCGGGTACATGGCGCATGACCCTGCAAGACCGCGGTATTTTGCCGAAACATCACTCTTTACTGCGGCCATGTTAAGTGTGATATTATCAGATAATATCCTTCAATTCTTCATTTCATGGGAACTTGTGGGATTGTGTTCATTTCTTCTGATAGGTTTCTGGTATCATAAGCCGTCAGCAGCGGCGGCAGCTAAGAAGGCTTTCCTTGTTACGAGGGTCGGGGATGTGCTCTTCCTTGCAGGGATCGTACTGCTCTATGTAAATATGAAATCGCTGGTAGATAGTAGAGCTCTTGTACTGGAACCGCAAAGTTTCATACTCCAATTCAAGACAATGTTTGAAGCAATCTCGCTAATCGATGGGACACAATTGACTTATATCACTCTTCTGTTCTTTGGCGGCGCTGTAGGTAAGAGCGGCCAATTCCCATTACATGGCTGGCTGCCGGATGCAATGGAAGGCCCGACCACGGTGTCTGCCCTTATCCACGCCGCAACGATGGTGACAGCAGGCGTTTACCTTGTTGCAAGAACATTCCCCATGTTTGTGGCAACACCGTCAACAATATCTGCAGGTGTGCCTGACTCGCTTTTGATTGTTACCTATGTGGGCGGTTTCACGGCCATATTCGCAGCTACTATGGGACTTGTAATGAATGATATCAAAAGAGTGCTTGCATATTCGACAGTGAGCCAGCTGGGTTATATGATGCTGGCACTGGGAACAGCAGGCACTGTTCTTGGAGCTAAAGCCGTAGGCATATCCATGTTCCACCTTATAAGCCATGCATTCTTCAAAGCACTGCTTTTCCTGTGTGCAGGAAGTGTTATCCATGCAGTAGGCACGAACGATATTCGCGAAATGGGAGGATTGTTCAGCAAGATGAAGATAACCGGAACTACGATGTTCATAGCTGCGCTTGCCCTGGCAGGCATCGGTTTTCCATTTGCTGGCCTGGGTTTGCCTATTATGAATATAGGAACTGCAGGTTTTTTCAGCAAGGATGCAATAATAGAAGGTGCGTTTGAGTACGGGGAAAATATGCATGACCTGATCCCATACGGATTTGCTGTTATTGCAGCTCTTTTGACATCAATATATATTTTCAGGCTGTGGTTCATGGCATTTACAGGAAAACCACGTTCGGAAAGACATCCCCATGAATCACCCGGAGTAATGACCAGACCATTGATGATATTAGCGGTATTTGCTCTGTTGTTTGGTTTCTCCCAGGCTGGTTTCTATGGTTATGTCGAGAAGAATTTTGAACTGATGGATGTAAATATTGCTGTTCACGAAGGCGAGGCACTGCACCCATCGGCTATAATAACGCTGCTCCCTGTAATTGTGGGAGTACTGGGACTGCTGATATCATATGCGATATACCACAAGCGGTTAATCGATATGAGCAAGATCGTTTCATCCGGGAACCTGCTTTATAAACTATTATTGAACAGGTATTACGAACCAAAACTGTCCGCTGATATAATAGGTGTGAAATTGACACATGATGTTGTAGCCCGGTCGGGCGAATTCATCGATAGGCAGATCATTGATAAGCTGATAATAGATAATATCATCAGCAATACCCTGCTCAAGCTTGGTGGAATCGTCCGGAAATTACAGACGGGTGTAGTACAGAATTATGCTTCTATCACAATACTTGGGGTAGCGCTGCTTCTGGTTTTACTCAGGCTCAAATCCGGAGGAACATAATGGCAGCTTTAATTTCATTAATGATTGCTATCTCTTTGCTCGGGGCGATCTTGACATTCTTGACAAGAACCCGTGAGCAGGCCCGTACGATAGCTTTGATAACATCAATGCTATCACTTGCACTGTCATTGATATTATTCGCAGGATTTGATAGTAAGATCTCCACTATCCAGTTCCTTGAAAACTATGCATGGATACCCAGTATCGGAGTGAACCTGAAGTTCGGTGTTGACGGGATCGGAATGCCGCTTGTGCTTTTATCCAATATCATAATCCCACTTACAGTTATATTCGCATGGGGTGAAACAAAACAGGCGAACCAGTTCTATGGCCTGATACTGCTTGAACTTGTAGGGGTTATCGGGGTTTTCACTTCACTTGATTTCTTTGTCTTCTACATATTCTGGGAAATCGTCCTTATCCCGATGTTCTTCCTGATAAGCATCTGGGGAGGACCGCGAAAAGATTATTCCGCAATCAAATTCTTCATATATACGCATGTGGCAAGTCTTGTTATGCTGCTTGCGATATTTACGCTGTACTTCAATGCCCTGCATATAACAGGGAGACCCAGTTTTGATATTTTTGAACTCCTGAAATCCTATCAGGTTATGGACGGATGGCTGTTGAAAGATATAATATCAATAAAAGATGCAGTATTTTTAGCATTGTTGTTTGGTTTTCTTGTCAAAATGCCTGCAGTGCCCTTTCATACATGGCTGCCTGATGCACACGTTGAAGCCCCGACCGCAGGTAGTGTCATACTGGCCGCCCTACTTCTCAAGATGGGCGGTTATGGCCTTTTCAGGGTAATACTTCCGATTCTACCATATTCGGATTCATACGCTGTAATGATCTCAATTATGGCCGTAATCGGTGTTCTCAGTATCCTGTACGGAACCTTCCTGGCGCTTGCCCAGCGTGACCTCAAGAAGATGGTCGCTTATTCGAGTATAAGTCACATGGGTTATGTAACTCTCGGCGCAGCTGCCCTTATTCCACTTTCAGTAAGCGGAGCGATGTACCAGCAGTTCTCACATGGTCTAATTACAGGCATCCTGTTCATGTCATGCGGTGTAATCCAGCATTCTGCAGGAACAAGGATAATACACGACCTTGGGGGCATAGCAAAATACATGCCAAAACTTACGTTCCTAATGCTTGCCGGATTCCTTGCTTCACTGGGATTACCCGGCATGAGCGGCTTCATAGCTGAATTCCTTATCCTTGTAAACTCGTATTTCACTCTTCCGACATTTGTGATCCTGGCGCTCTTTGGTATCGTTTTCACAGCAGGATACCACCTGTGGGCCATGCAAAGGGCAGTATTCGGGACATATAATGAAAAGCTCGGGCATATCCATGATGGGGCAAGCTATGAAATTGCCTCCATGGCAATTCTTGTTCTCCTGGTCATATACTTCGGGCTAAACCCGAACCCGGTGCTTAATATGATGACTACGAACGCAAACCATCTTCTGGAATTTGTTGTCGGGATGAAAGGAGTGATAACATGAATTTTACTTTACTTGCCCCTGAAATACTACTGACCATACTGGCTTTTGTCATCATATTAATAGGTTTATTAATCAGTGATAAATCAAAGAACATGCTGGGATACTTTAGTGCCGCAGGTCTTCTTGCCTCACTTGCTTTTGTTCTTGGCAACGGTATGACAGGGAAGATGAGTTTCTTCTATGATTCCCTGGTTGTTGACCCATTATCCCAGGTTTTTAAATTGGTTTTTATAATAGTTTCATTGATATCAGTCATTGCTTCCATCGCGTATTTCAAGGATAACCGCAATCAGGATGAGTATTATGCGCTCATTCTCCTTTCCACCGTAGGAATGATGGTGGTGGCATCGGCAAATGACCTGATAGTATTATTTGTAGGATTTGAACTTGCAAGCATGTCAACATATGTCCTTGCAGGTTTTGAGAAAAAGAACCCGGCTTCGCTTGAAGCTGCATTAAAATATTTCATCATAGGTTCTCTTTCCTCGGCTTTGATGCTATTCGGTATGTCGCTTGTTTATGGAATAACCGGTTCGACCAATATTCCTGCCATTATCCAGTTCTTTAATCTGACCCACCTCAGTGCAGAAAGCTCACTTGGGATCCTTGCGATGATTTTCCTTGTTGCAGGATTCGGCTTTAAGATGGCGCTTGTGCCATTCCATATGTGGGCTCCGGATACATACGAAGGTTCACCCAGCGTTGTCTCAGCCCTGCTTGCAGCAGGTTCAAAGAAGATGGGATTTGTTGCAGCATTCAGGGTCCTTATCCTGGCATTAGTGGCAATCAAATTCGATATCCAGTACACCTTTGCAATACTTGCAGTAGTGACCATGACATACGGTAATATTGTCGCGATTTCCCAGCGCAGCATCAAAAGGATGCTTGCATATTCATCCATAGCCCAGGCCGGGTACATTTCACTTGCTTTCGTCGTTATGACCCAGATGTCGATAGCAGGAGGCGTACTCCTGGCGCTTGGACATGCTCTTATGAAAGCAGGCGCTTTCATTGCAGTCGCAGTTGTCAGTTATATGGTTTTGACCGACAATAAGAACGCGAAGAACACAGATGATATCGGGAATTTTGCAGGACTTGGGAAACGCGCGCCAATAACAGCATTTTCGCTATTTGTATTTTTCCTTGCCCTGGCAGGAATACCGCCATCGGCAGGATTTATTGGGAAATTTGTATTATTCTATTCAATAACGGTAGAAGCGGTAAACCAGGCAAGCAGCTGGCCAAGCAGCTGGCTCCTGGCTATTGTGATAATTGCTATTTTAAATAGCGCATTATCAATTTATTATTATGCCAGGGTCATAAGATACATGTATGTGCTGCCGCCAAATGGCGAAAAGATAAAAGAACCGGCACCATATGTACTGGCAATATTGATTGCAGTGATAGGTACGATCGGAGTAGGACTTTATCCCGAACCTTTCGTCCAGATGGCGATCAATGCGGCTCAAGTTGTTCTAGGAGTGTGATATGTATGGCAGATTGTGAACTATGCGGTGTAGCAAGACCAACCCTTTGTCCGGTAAAAGTGATAGACCATAGTGTAATAGTCGCTTATCCGGGAGGGACATGGAGAGGCATAAGCGAAGAATGTCTTAACCGGTGTCATGAGGCCAATATTAACAGGATTCCCATAAAAGCAAAAAAATGCGACCTATGCGGTGACAGGAATGTTCCTTTATTCCAGGTGAAAATCCAGATACCCATATTCCAGGAACCGTATCACAGGGATTCAAACAAAGCTATGTGCCAGAACTGTTTTGAGGCATGCGAAGAAACGATAAAACGACGTGCTGCTGAAAAACAAAAATCTCATCATTAGTTATTTTAACATTCCTCTTCAAACCCTCAATTATTATTGTGTGAATTCAAGGCAAATGATTCAT